>Ga0265780_10000338_pt1 | contig 73503 bp, 72 predicted proteins | sample P1T30metagenome_FD_192432 | JGI IMG/M metagenome (GOLD analysis project Ga0265780, IMG submission 192432) | Plant litter microbial communities from East Loma Ridge, Irvine, California - P1 T30 | ecosystem: Environmental > Terrestrial > Plant litter > Unclassified | place: USA: California...
GGAAGCACGTCACATTCACGAGAATTGTCTTCATCGCGCGAAACGCAAGCTGTCGAGGCAGAAGCGGATGATGTCCCTCCATACTACCGTTCTCACCACAGCGCTTCCAGAACCTCCAACAAGCTTGGGGCGTCCGATCAAGAGGGGTTAGCAGGTAGAAGTGACATTCCGACTTCATCGGCAGATCACACCGACGACGAGGCACTGCAAATTTCTCGCCAAGCATTGCAAATGAATGCGTCCAACCGAGCAGACGCCACCACGATGGCAGCCTTAGAGGCTCCCCGGTCACCTTCCGAGGAGATGGGCGGCATTCGACCAGAGCCAAAAGCTAGGGACATGCCTATGATCGGTCTACCGAGGGCTCAGGAGAAGCCCGGTAGACTAATCCTGGATGGTGAACCTTCGACCCGCCAGCAGAAGCCGAGTCCGATTACCGTGTCGACTGGGAACAGCACTTATCCTTCATCGAAGACCCCCAGAGAGTACCTGAGTCGCAACAAGTCTTCCAACTCAGAAGCACCACCGTCAGCCACCAGAGACAACACATATCAGACTCCGAACGAGATGACGCGTGCGCATGCACCGCGTCCTCTCAGCTCTGCTGCCACAACTCCAATTTCACCCGCGAATGGAAGCAGGAACCGAGATTCTAGAGTCTGGCACTCGCCCAAAGAGCAGATGAGCACTCGATCAACTCAAAGTCGCAGCGTTAGCAGCTCTCACCACACCCAGAACTCGCGAGGTGAGGTCCAGGATCATCCTGCAATCAACAGCATGGCGACCCCTAAGAGAGACGCAATGGCTGCGACGACCTCGGATAGCGGAAACAACACACCGCCTGTGGTAAGCTCTAGCATTCGTGGACCCATGGACTTTGACAACTTCCTGCAGGGAGGTGATACTGTCAAGTACACACTCACCCCGGAGAATGTTCGAGACGAAAGACCGTTCCCACCTACGGGCGAGGGCAAACTGGTGACGAAGCAGACTTCTCATGCGGCCTCTTTGGCAAAATTGTCGGGCTCAGGCCAAGCTACTGAGGGCGCATCTTCTGCTTCGTCGCTGAGGAAGAACTCGACATCTGCTCAGAGCACTCAGCGCCACTCTCACTCCGGCCGCAGCCAGTCCATCAAGGATGCTGTTGCTTCGATCAAACCTCAGCGAGATGCCGAGGCCACTCGCGAATGGAGACGGTCGGTGATCAAGCCTAATCCCAGAAACACCAGCACAAGTAGTCGAAGTGGCCTAATGGCACGCGAGCCTCAGGTGATGACCGCTTCAACACGCGATTTTGCCGACTTCATTCGCTCCACGGGTCCCGATCGCGAGCCGACCGTCCAACGCCTCCACACGAATAGATCCACCGCCTCGCTGCACTCGCTTCGCAATGCTCAAAAATCGCAGTCTGGAGCTGATGGAGGACCCGAACGAACAAAGTCATTGACTCACACGACAATGGCGGCTGAGAACATCCCTCCTGTGCCCAAGATGCCGGCGGGCGAAGTAGCAAAGAGCAGCAGCGGTAAGCTTCCGCCTCTCCAAGCAAGGAGTGCGACAGGTGCCGCAAGCGGAAACAAAGACCTCATCAATTTCATCCGCGATGGACCGGAAGAAGAGGGATCGCATCGCATCTCACGCTCTGTGGCACCTTTCAGGAATACTATGGACTCGGATCAATTCGATAGTCTGGTCGAGTCTGCTTCAAAGGCACCTTCAAAGCCTAGCACGACCGCCAACAGCATCAGCGCGCCTCCCACACGAAGCACCTCAATGCACCGCACAATCCCTACAACGAATGGGAGTTCCTCCGCTCTACTACCCGCTCAAACCAGTCAAACCTCACGACACGCCCCCACAGACTCCGATGGAGATGCTGGTGGCCGCACGCGGTACCGGAACAAAGACCCCTACGCCATCCCCTCTGACGACGAAGATGATGAAGACGACGACGACATCCTCGCCGCTCTCCCGCGCAAGAACCAGCGTCCGCAAGAAGAGTCTCTCGTCGAATTCCTCCGCAGCCAGGAGCCACCTGCAAACAACTCCCCACGCCCCATCGGCGGAGCAGCTGCGAACCGCATGTCGACAGAGCCTGCCGTAGCACGCGCAAAAACAATCCAGGCGCAAACCGACGGTCCGCAATCCGTCCCAGTCACTTCAACTGGAAGTGCCACGGGCGCCAAATCACAAGCCCGAGTCTCTCGCATCCCTCGCGGCAACGCGGGCGCACGTCTCGGCGCATTCGAGCAGACGAACACCAGCGACCTGGCCGATTTCCTGCGCTCGAGCGGACCCACGGAAGAACCTGCTGCGCCGAAACGACAGCCATTCTCCGAGCCGCCGAGGCTCGAGAAGAAGAAGAGCAGTTTCTTCTCTCGCTTCTCTGGGAAGAGGGGGAAAGTCTGAGCGAGTAACGATCTGAACTTCACGATCGGAAGAAAAAGCAACACACTACCAAGGGCAAGAAAGACAGCGACTGCTTGCCCGCACTGGACCACGATACATAAAATAAATCATACGCAAAGAACGATGGTTTGAAAAGTACACGATGCGCGATCTGCCGGAAAATGTAAACAACGAACCATCTTTTTGGATTTGCGACCGGGTGGATTTCTGAATGCCCTGTACATTTCTCTTTCCATCTTTCCCTTTTGTTCTATTTGTTAACCATCATCTATCCTCTCGGCGAACAAAGCTCGACCTATGACGGTCAGAAGTATGTTCTTACTGGTCTCTTTGAGCAATCCATTTCCTTATGGTCATATCCCTCTCTTCCCTCGCTAATCATGGAGGACGTTCGGAATTCATTTCTTTGCTTTTCCAACATCTTTCCATGTTTGTGAATATATAAATACACAACGTGTACATCACGTTTGCCTACTTGAAACATAACAGAAAGCAGCGGCCGATTTCGCTGCGGTGCGATTGGAAGAAGGAGAGAAGGAGTCTTTTGTATGTAGCGGGGTTGGATGTCTGTGTTCTATACATCATAGGAGGGGTAATGTGTAATGCAATGCAGTATCAAACACCCATCACCATCACCACCACCATCTTCCACCAGTAATCTACCCTGGTTCCGACCCCTCGTTCATTCCTAATCATCATCCCCACCACCCCCCTCCCTCCACCCTCCTCCTCCTCCCCTTCCACGTTCAATTCGACTTATCACTCACTTCACCCTAGCCTCAATCCCCCCCTCAAGCAACCCAACCAACTCATCCAACCTCCCCACAACAACATCCGTCCGCCCATCACGTTCCAACTCCTCCTTCCCCTCACTGCGCACCAGAACCGTCAAAGCCCCCGCTTCGTAGCCCGCGATAATGTCGTCGATACTGTCTCCAACCATTATAAGAGGGAGAGGGGACGGGGGCGGCGACGAGCTCGGTTCGCGTGCAGGGCTCGCCACGCCCCATTGTTTCGCGATGTGCAGGATTCCGGCCGGGGACGGTTTGGGCGGCTTGAAGTCTCGCGTGATGATGGGCGTGAAAGCTGAGATGTGCGAGGGAAGGTGCGTTGAGAGGAGGTGGGCTACTGGGGCGCTGTTTGGGAAAGGGTTTGCGTTAGCGAGAAACAAAAGGGGGGAATGGTTTGGGTTAAGCGGCTTGGTAAGAAGTTGTCACCAACAAAAAATAAAAAAAACAAGAGAAGGAAGAAAAAATCGTAAATCTCCAAGAAAACAGGAAAGGACAAGACAAGACGAGATTGATTGATTGGTTGGGACCAAAACTCACTCGAAATTCCGCGTGCATATCCCCTTCCGCACGCCGTTCTTGTCCAGGAACTCCATCAGCGTCAGCAGGCCTGCTTGCGGGACTTGCAGTTCCATGGCACGGCGCTCGACGGCTTGGATTTTGGCGTGGGCTTCATCTTGCTCGGCTGCGGTGGGCAGGGCGTAGATGTGGTCGAGGATGTCGGTGGACTTGTCGATGCCGAGGGCGGAGCGCATTTCGCCAAACATGTAGTTTTGGGGTTCGCCTACGATTTTGGTTCATTAGGTATCGGAAGGTTGAGATTATGGAGGTTTGGTTTTCCTTTTTCTTGGGATAAAAGCGGTGGATAGGGCGGTGATATGTTTATTTTTATGTGCAGTTTGTTGGTATAGTGATATTGGTGATGGGATGGAAAAGGTTGGAGTACATAGTACCTGGTCAGGTACGTGGACTGTTCTTCCCTTTTCCCCGTCTTCAAGTTTTATTGCTAGCTGAAATATGGATCAATACTTACAAAGCGTCCCATCCATATCAAAGACAATGCCCTGTAGCTGCGGTGCTCCATCGGTGGCAGGCTGTCCGAGAGGCGCAAAGCGACGTTGCGGTCGTGTTGATGAAGCCATCCTGAACGCAGGCCTGTTATAGATTCGGAGATTCGTGATGCGGGTGCTGCCTCTTTGTAGTGTTCGTGAGAACATGTGTCTTTCTTCCGATCTGGGCTTGGGCGATCTGAGTGTTGATTTAGACGTCTGCGGTTGGAAAGAGGGATCCACTTTGGGTTGGTTAGCGCGTCGGTGGCAGATGTTGACGTCGATAGACTCTACGGCTGTTTGTAGATGAACTCTATTACGAGGTCGAGGACATGAGTGTTCAATGGCGCGTATGTGGTACATTGATGTTTAAGCCGTGTTGTTGCATTTGAGAAATGGTCTACGTGATGCGGTCTAATTCGATTCAGACCCGCTGCTGGAGTGCCTAATCATACAGTCCCTTGTGTATATTACAGCGTACAAGCACGGAATTACAACACACCAAACGTCGACAATCCGGGTATCATATCAAGACGCCTCCTCGCAATCATGCCCACTCACCCAGCATCGCCACCTGATGCTGGGGCATACCGCCGACATGGTCATTATCTTGCCCGGCACTAGCAGCATCATCGTGCTCGCCACCAACATCTGCCCGACCAAGGACAAAACGCCTTGCGTTCTTGTCACTCCACGTGTCGAAGGTAATGAAGTCCGCGACGAAATCTGGTAGCGCCGGACAGTCATCACCCCAATGCGTAGCGCGACCGCAATTGTAGCAACTAACCACCATCTCCTCCTCGGCAACAAGGGCAACGTTGCTTCGCGTCGGTTTAAAAGTCATCCAGATGCCCGAGCATTCCTCTTCTGCATGGCCACGTTCACCACACACGTCACACTCATCGCCGATACCACCTGCGAGCTTTGAGCCACGCGAGCATTGTGTGGAGCGGTGACCGCGTTGACGACAACGAGTGCACTTTTGGTGCGCTGAACAAGTGCGTGAGAAGTGCGACTTTGAGCGGCAGTGCGAGCACTGGTGGGCGGGACAAGACGATTGTTTGTGGCCTTGCTCGCCACATGAGAGGCAGCGGACGAGATCGGATGGGTTTCGAAGGTTGAAGTATACGGCTTGTTCTGTGAGCTCGTCTTTGGACAGTTCTGAGAGGTGGATGTTGTTGCGGATTTCGATCTTGTTGTCTTTGACATAATCATCACCGTCTTCATCGCCACTGTCATGGCCTTTGGTCTCCTTGGACGCAGCATTCGGTCTGTCCTTACCGGGAATCAAGTTGTCGTCGAGATGCTTCTTCAACAGCCGACAAGCTTTCACATGCGTCTTGTGGAACATCATGAGGTCAAACGCGACCTCGGCTCGCGGTTTCCAGGGCGCCTTTTCGCATGCCGTCTGCAAAGCAACGTTGAACTCCTGGTCTTTGGCGGCGTTGGATTTAGATTTGGAAGCCGTCCCCGAAACTGTGTCGGTGATATCCAGCGGTTTGCGGAAGGCAGTCGTGTCCTTTACAAGACTTTGCAATTCTAGGAAATCATAATCGCCAAGCCATTTTTGATAACCGTTCTTGAAATCTTGGAGGAACTCTGACGCATGCTTGCGATATGGCTTGTTGGTCTGGTTGTACTCGGACAAAACAGCATCAACCGAGTCGAGCCCATTAGACTCTTCCAATTGTCCTCGGACAAATTTCTGGAAGGAGTCTGGGTAAATTGCTTCTGTCACGATCTCACCAGCATTTGCGCTGCGAGTAGGCGCAGATCCAGAGATACGTCGCGAAGAGTTCTCGTCGCGTGCTTGGGGACGCGGTCTGGTATCGCGAATGGCATCAGTGGTCTCGTCAGGGCCGGCAGAGTGGTGGCTGCCGGCTACACTGCTCACCTCGCCACTCTCGCGATCCTCGCTGACAGTTTCGCTGTTATCGTCACTGTCCAGGGCGACGAAGTTGGCGTTGCTGTCCGGCTTGCGTCGCTTTTCGGCGTCGCGCGCGGAGCGGATCACGTCTGGATTGTGATTCCTTTTGCGTCCAAGAGACGCGGCGCGCGAATCCTCTGTATCAGACATGCTGCACTATTGTCTGTAGTGGGGTGTTGAGGAAGTGTTTGATAAGAGCCCTGGATAGGTCTTTCAATGGCGCGTCCCGTGTGTGCTAGTAGGAGGCGTGACAGAGTGAAGTTGGACGACTGGGATGTCGGATCTAATCTCTCATGTCTTGACAGCGAGTGCAAGTCAGCACGCGTCCAGGCCGGACTTTCTGCAAAAGAAAGTTTCTAAATTGCCGCTCCCGCGTTTGGCGAGAACAGGCACAGGGCAATCTCAACCTCTTCAAGCCGGGGCCTAGCTTTCTACAGACGACAAAGCCGTAATTTGCATTCCTTCTGCTTGTACAAAACCCTGTTGACACGCTCGCTAGTAACTTAGATTCTCGCTCAAGAGTATGGAGTCCGATCCACTAAGGCGACAATGTGACCCCTTCTTTGCTGAGCCAACAGATAAGCGAGTCTCTACAGCACATCTCTGTTGTTTCCGCCATCGATTCCAACGCCAAGCTTGATATGGTCCAATCAACAGCAAGTAGTGCCCTCTACCGGAGCTCGGTTTGAGAGGCCCAGCCTTGATGTCAGATCTGACGCAGTGGTCTGCCGCAACGCCACCATGTCACACGCGCACTCGACCACTACCACTCCACCTTCGTCAGGGCAAAAAGATTTGGCAACTTGCGTTGTGGCGCTAGGAAGTTGAGGCTGCGGGACACACATCAAACCGCCCACAACTAATCAACGGTTTCCCAGCCGGGATGATGTAAAATGTGGGATGCGTTGCGGATGCATGGAGTCGCTCACGAGCCAACGGCAGCCCTGTTCGTATTCAACGGAGAAGGAACAGTGCTGTGGACATTCACTGTGAATCTTCTTCCAACTTTTGGAGGTGGTGTACTCTGATATAAAATATCAAAGACATGCAAAGCGTAATGTCGATCAATCAGAGAAGTCACTCGCTTACTGATCACTGGAGCGGCCGGGGAAAGCGCTGTTTGAAGGCAGAGTTTTGCCAGGGCTACGCTAACCGGGCTTCTAGTGCGATCTAAAGTCTCGCGGGCGAGGTCAGCGTGGCACCAAAGTCGTCTTAACCACAGTCGGCGTAGTCTAGTTCGCAATGTGAGTGGGACTTCTCGCGCCGGCTACCACCGCTGAAGCCCCGAGATAACCTTTTGCTGCTGCATCTCTCTCGAGTCCTGCGAGGCCATAAACCGACTTCTTCCCTCACCTGCCCTCACTCGCAGTCCTCTCCTCTCGCTCTCTACCAGCGACAATCTACAAACAACATCTCCCCCCTCCAACTTTTGCGCAGCTTCCACTACTTCCCGTGGCGTGGCTCGTGACCTCTTTGCTCTCCGCCCGTCAGCCTTGAGTCTGTCCTCAAGGCCCACACGCAGCTTCGCGTCATCCAGAGCGACCTTTCTGCCTTTGCGCCCTCCTCCCATAGCACCAACCCCATCCGTTCCCTCTACATCCCCAAGCGCCTTGCCATTGCAGCCTCCTGGACCTACCCACCCGGAACCGCCCTCGCAGCTCCATCGCCTCCATCGCAGCCTCCCCGGATCTACCATTGCGCCTAACCCCGCTTCTCTGCAGACCATCGCGACTCACTGGCCAATTACCAGGAACTCCCGCAGTGTGATACTCATATCATGTCCATCGACAACAGAAGAATGTCCAAGAAAGAAGTAGGCTTCGGCGAGAGCCTTGCGGCTTCATCCTCGCCCAGGCCCAACTCAGCCGAGGATCATCTTGCTGAGCTAGGTTACGAGTCCGAGCTCACTCGTTCTCGCTCGACATGGCAGGTCGCCTTCATGTCCTGTGTGCTCGCCTCGGTTCCATACGGTCTGGCTACTACCTTTGTCTACCCTCTCTACGGCGGTGGTCCCACCAACATCATCTGGGGCTGGGTAGCCGTGTGCGCCATCATGATTGCCGTTGCGGCCTCTCTTGGTGAGATCACTTCCGTCTACCCTACCGCCGGTGGTGTCTACTACCAGACATTCATGGTCTCGCCTCCCAAGTACCGCCGCGTGCTCGCCTGGATCAGCGGCTGGTCCTACCTTCTCGGAAACATTACCATTACGCTCTCGGTGAACTTCGGCACCACCCTTTTCTTCATTGGTTGCATTAACATTTTCCGCACCACTGGCGCCGATGGAGTGGAAACCGGTGTCTTCAATTCCGTGGACTACCAGACCTACCTCATCTTCTTTGCCATTACAGTCCTGGTGAACTTGATCTCTGCACTCGGAAACAAGTGGCTGCCGCTTCTCGACGTATGTGTACCGGCCTGGATGTAGTATTATTCTTCGTGCTGACCAACAATAACAGACTGCCACCATGTACCTCACTTTCGTTGGCGTCATTGCTCTCATCTGCACAATCTTGGCAATCGCCAAAGAGGGTCGCAACAGCGCTACTTATGTCTTCACCGCGTTCGAGCCGAACTCTGGATGGACTCCTGGCTGGTCTTGGGTTGTTGGTATCCTTCACGCAGCGTACGCCAACTCGGCCACCGGAATGGTCATCTCCATGTCCGAGGAAGTCAAGTCTCCCTCGACGCAGGTCCCCAAGGCAATGCTCAGCGCCACCGTCATGAACTTTGTCATCGGATTCGTTTTCCTCGTTCCCTTGACCTTTGTCCTCCCGGATATCAACGCCTTCCTCAACGACCCCTACGGACAGCCCGTCCCCGTCATCCTGCGTTCGGCAGTCGGTAGCGAAGTTGGCGCGTTCATCCTCTCGGTCCCACTCATCCTTCTCGGCGTCCTCTGCGGTACTGCTTGCACCACCGCCACTTCCCGCTGCGTCTGGGCCTTTGCTCGTGACAACGCCATGCCTGGTTCCAACTGGCTCAAGAAGGTCAACATGCGTCTCGGCGTGCCTCTCAACGGCATGATCTGCAGCTTTGTCATCCAGGCCGCCCTCGGCCTCATCTGGTTCGGCTCGCACGCTGCCTTCAACGCCTTCAACGGTGTCGGTGTCATCTTCCTCAACCTGAGCTACGTCATGCCTATTGGAATCTCGCTCTTCCGCGGCCGCAAGGATCTCGTTGGCTCGCCTTTCAACCTCGGAACCATTGGCGGAACCATCGCCAATGTCGTCTCTGTCGGTAAGTCTTAAACCTGCTAGTCACAAAGACATAAACATCACATATCCAGAAACCAGCTAACATCTCATTTTCTAGCTTGGATCTGCCTTGCCATCCCCCTCTTCTCCATGCCGTCCGCTCTTCCCGTCACCGTAGACGGCATGAACTACGCTTCCGTCGTCTTCGTCGCTGGCGTCGTCTTCGCCGGCGCCTGGTACGCCATCAACGGCCGCAAGACCTACCAAGGCCCACCTCTTCCCGCCAGCGACATCGAGGCCAGAAGGGCGAGCGCTGAGTACAGGAGGTCGAGTGCTAGCATTTAGATGGTCATTTGCTGGGAGATTTTCCGTTGTAGATACCCATTTTCGTATGCCCTTTCGAGGTGTATTTGACACTACAAAACAATACACAATCTGCTCGATGTCTTTCTTTTGATTTATGTAGGGCTGTGCGTGATACGTCCGATTTGACACTGCCGCTTAAAGCATCGCACCTCGGACAATCTCACTCACACGCGTTTGACCTACGACAAGATGATTTCGCATGGCGCAGGCGTCGGATGGCTTTGAAGATATTCGCCGTGCATCAGACCGTCGACATAGCTGTGCTGGTAAGCACACTGTATCTTGCATGTCGAAAGCACTGCGATTTTACTTACCATTCGCCGATCAGGCGGAAATGGTACGTCAAGAGGGGCTTGCGAGACCGTCCGCGTAAAGGGAGATAATGTTCGAACATCTGAAGCTTTTCGAGCAAGAACAGCGTCTTGCCCCCAATCAAGATCGTCAACAAAGTACCAACTTCCGCTCTTTCGGGGCCTAACACGGAGCGTCCTCCTGCAGTCCAGAACCAACGGCGCCGCCTAGCGAATGCGCTATACCCTTTGTCACTCAGCTTAGTTTGTTCAAGCAAGGATTCTGACGGAGGTTCATGCGTCGCTAGAATGGTGTCGATTATGAAACCTTCGAGATGCAGCGACATAGAACGGATCCAAGGCGCTTTCTGAAATTCGCGACCGCCTGCACAGAAAGGACCGTCTGATCCTGTCACGAGTTCATGAAACAGCAGTGGCTGCGGACTCTGCATGGACCACGAACTTACGCAGGGATCGAACCAGCTTGGTGTAGCGCGATCTCCTCCAAAACCATCGGGTTTCTCGCAGAAGTAGAGTGTGAAAACATCCAGACTTTTCGTGAGAAGCATGTAGAAGCAAAAGGACCTACAACCGGCGGCCGTGGGTGCACCGGGTGGCATCAGTGCTTCAAGAGACCAGAATCGATACCTCTCGTCAAAGTGCTCAAAATGCCTCGACGCGTACAACAACTGAATCACATCGCGCGGCTTCGTGCTGACACCGCGTTGTAGTTGACCTCGCATTCGTACCAGGCCTAGCACGTTCTCCCATTCTACGGTATCACTCAGTATAGAGGAATCGCAATTGTGACTTTGAGAGGCATTGGCAATCGGCTGGAAAGCATATGTGGCGAAGCTGACAAAGTCTTGTAGGCGAGTCCAAGGCAAAGCATGAATTCCGTAAAGAAGCACCGGACTCTTGCCCAAGATGGCTTCTTGAAGTACCCACGGTCTGCTCCACCACGGTCGCTGGAATAGTGATTTCAGACTTCCGAATGGATTGGTAGGTTCGCGAGAGCGCAACAAATCCACCAAGTCGACGAAGGTACTATCCAAGTCTCTTTTCAAGAGTTGTTCGGTCAGGTGCATGATTTCTAGTGCCCAGACTTCATCTTCTGAAGCGTCCTCGAGATGAATGCTGACGCATTGGACAGCGGCAAAGATTCTTGCCACGAGTGCTAACTGTCTTCGTCTTTCGTCAAAGTCATGTGTGTTGATGCATACTGCATCCAACCAGAATAGTCGATCCGGAAGACTTGGACTCCGTAAGACTCGCAGGCTTGTTTGAGCATCGGCCGGCACTGCAAAACGATGTCCATTCAGCCATATGTACTTCATGACAGAAGTCTGTCCCGGCGCGTATGATATCGCTTCAAATGTCTGGGGTGCATTCAATGAGGCGTAGATAGTCTTACACCTGACACTTGTGGACCTGTGGTGTCCCGGGACAATGTTCAGGAGTCGAATCTCATTGATAGTGGCACCCAATGGTCTGTAGACATGAGGTGCACACTGATCTGCCTGGATGTGCATGCAGTGCAGTCCGCGCTCGGCATATTCCTCGAAAAAGTAAGGATTACAGAGACAATCAAGCACGGCCCGCCTTGAACCTGCCCACCATACGATCGGTTGCAAAGACTCGGGAATCCAGGAATCGCTGCCAAAAAAGCGACTTTTTCGTAGAGGTCTTGTGCTTGATTCGACGCCTCGACCGACGTATCCATCGTCGATGAACAAGTATGGAGTGCCCAAAGATCCCATGCGTATTCGCGGAGTGGGTGTGCCGTCTTGCGTTCTTCCAGGGTATTTGTCCGCAAGAGGTACGCGATACAGCTGCTGGCAACTTCAGAGTGGGCTTGTTTCAGATCTACCCCAAACTTGGATCTGATGTCCGGGGCCATTTTTTCGGGATCTGTGAGATACTCTTTGACCGAGAAGTGGGCAAAGACGACCGAGTCTTTGTTGCAAGCTGCGGTTGACGTAAGTTCTGTGGCAGTCTCGTTCGGGTCTTTCTCGAGAACAACGAGGTGTCGTAGAAGAAGAGCGATTTGTGCAGGGCTCAGCCACAAATCCTCGCGAACCTGACCTCCACCTTCGAGTTTCACGGTACAAGCTTCGATAAGCTCCTCAACCAGCAGAGGTTGTTGTGCTACAGCAATCCAACGTAGTGCGATCTTCACTAGATCCTGGTGGGTTTGCGGGAACTGGCTGACCCGCAGTAGTATATTGTCGTAAGTCTCGTTGAGCGTCGATGGCAAAAAACTCAATATCTCGTCGATATCGGCATCAAGAAGGAGGACCCTTTCCAGGAGACCTTGCATCTGGAGGAATGTGTATCGGAACCTTCACTTGTCAACAAAGGCTGTTATCGGGAACCTCGATAACTTACATTATTTGCTTGGGACCAGTCAATTCTGCAATGATCTTCCGTTGCGAGTCGATCGTAAGGTGGCCGAGCTCTTGGAAACCCGCCCGGCGAACGTAACGCTCGATGTCATGAGCGACTTCCTGTGCTGTTATAGCGTATTGCTTCCAGATAGGTTGCCAAGGGTTGGATAGTTCAAGAGAACGCGAGGTCACAAGGATATGTAGGTTTTTGAGATCCAGCGCCGCCGAAACATTGAGAAAATTCGTCACTTTTCGGCACTCTGAGAGCGTCGCGATTTCGTCTAGTCCGTCGAGTAAGATGTAGGTCTGTGGAGCAGGATTTGCGCCAGATGGTGAGGATCCGGCGAGGATCCTGCTCAGAACCCCAATGAGCTCCTCGTTGTCGGTTGGCGGTTCGGGCGGAAACGTCTTGGTGCTAGCTCTGTACATATCATACAGCGCATCTGGAACAGAGTCCAGAGGAGAGAGCCGGCCCACGAGAAATCTCAGCAGTTCGTTCAGTCCAAAGCGCTGATTCGTTGTCGAAGAAAAATAGAATGTCACCACAAAAGTTGCAGAATGACCTTGGATTTCTCCAAGCTTTTGATGACAAGACTTGGCCGCAGATTTCAATAATGTCGTCTTGCCGCATCCTACTCCTCCATGGACAAACAAATATTGCTTCTCTCCTGCCAGCCAGTCATGGAACAGTTCGCCTTCGACAAACCATTGAAGTGTTCCAGGCTCTTTCGTTCCAGTGACAAGGGGTCTGAGCTCTGGTGGAGCTAGCCATTCGAGGACTCTCAGTCGATCTCCAGTCCGTAAGCGCTGTTCATGGAGTCTGTTAAATAAATGTATATTAGAGCTTGCTCTACTCAACGGTAGGTAAGGCGGGTACGGACTCAAGGAGACGTTGTACTCGCTGCGCCTGCTCTTCGCCCTGTGAAACCGTCCCAATGGCTGCCACTTCTGCATGCAAGCGTCCGAAAACCTTTAGGAACATCGACTCTCGAGCACTGCTGAATTTGCAAATTGTGATGTGATCTCTGTCCATAGGAACCACGGTTTCGTTGCTCCTGTTCAATCGCGCGGACCCCTCTAGTACGATCTATGATTTTTGTTATGACCGATGTGGCTCGGAGTTGGGACTGTTGACTTACCAGAACGCCCATGTATGGGTTCCTCTCATAGAACGATGTGATGGTGAAACCATCTGCAATCTCGACCCACAGCTGGTTTGTCTCTATCAGAGAAGGGCTCCAGAGCTTCAATTCCTCCAATACGCTGCCAGCTTTGCTTTTGGTAAGTATTGCGCCCAGGCTCAATAAGGTTGACTGTGTGCCCTGATGGGGTGTGCCAAAGAAGCAGAGGTGAACAACAGAGGCGAGGATGTCACCCCACTGTTTTGGACGAGACTGTGCGATCAGTAAGGCCTGTTTTCATGTCAGAAGATTTCATATGTTGTATGAAGGAGCCGTGCTTCCCTTTTTGATGACGATGCCGCCCAGACTATGACCCAAGAATATCAAAGGTCGGTTTGCCTTGGAACGTACTCAGTACATGCGATAGACGGTCAGTTCAAAGAGCATACCGCTTGACCATGCCTCCTGTCTTTCAACTCCGACAGCAGACTTTCAGCGAAGGTGAAGGATCTCTGAGAGGAAGCTTTTGTAAGTACACTGGCGTCGTAGCCGAATGTCATTACCCGCGCAATCTTGGAGTCCATCTGGACCGTGACTGTAATCCGCTGGTGGATTTTCCAAGGCCTGTGGCAGCGAGTCTCGCAGCCAGAGGTGGCCATTCGATGAGGTCCAAGTATCGAAGGCATCGCCGCCAAGCCCATGAACAGCTACGATGTCCACATCTGCGTTATGCGCTGGCGGGTTCAAGATCTGGAGATCTGATGACTTTCTCGCTTGTCTGATAGTCAGCGAAGGACAATTTGCAATACCGTGAGAACCTCACCGGTACGGGAGGTAATTCCTCGTTGTCGCCTCCGATGTTCGATTTCTGGTCGGACTTCAACCACCGAAGCGCCATTGAGATGACTATGCTGGCCTCTCTGGAGGGAGCGAGCTAGCGGAATATCTTGCAAGTAGGGAGTGGGACGGAAGGAGCAAAAGTACTAGCCAGAGATAATATAGGCCCGACCCCTCAGCTTTCAGGTCCGCAAGCCGAGCATTCGTCACGTGTGTATTTGCATAAGCGCCTGTCGGGCAGGACCATGCTGGGGCGACGTTGTTGTGGCCTCCAGCTGCACGATTGCCTCGTGGCGTTCATGCATACAGCCAGCCGAACCAATCAGACCGGTCACAACCTCACGCTGGGCTCAGACAGTCTTTCGTGAGGCTGAGATACTTGCCCCCGAGGTTGTCTATCATTTGACGGACAAGGAGAAAACACGTTGCTGGACACCTGAGTAACAAAATATACCCCAAAGTTCTTTTGTCAAGTTCTCGCTAAGTTCGTTACATACCAACACTGACTCGTCACTTATGCCCTTCTTTTGGTCTTCTTGGTGCTATTGCTCTCGATCCCTGTAGCTTGAGTCTCTCCAAGAGCAGCTGAAGCAACCATGTTCGTCGGCACCGCAGGACCCGGCGCAGCAAGCTCATCACGTTCGTCGCGGCCAGCGTTCTTCGAGTCCACATCTCCTATTGTTTCCACGCTGCGCGCGAGCCATTGTTGGAAAGGCTTTGCTACAAAGTAGCCGTCTGCGGTGAACCATGTGGTGAAAGGCGTGCGGATTTGTCTGGTGGTTGGCGTTGAAGAGGGCGAGGTAGTGGTGACGTCGAGGTAGTAGGTCGGCTCGTTCTTATTGACTTTGGAGAGGACAGAGATCTTTTGGTAGCATTTCGTTAGTTAAGGTCGATATTGAACTTAGAGACATGATAGGGACCCACCTTCTTGTCATCTTTGATTCCCTCAAAGATGATCCCCTTCTCGACGAACCACAGCCAGTATGTGAAGAAGCCGTTCAACACGGCATATGCGGCCACTCCAACGGCGGTCCAGCCTTTGGTTGCTTCCCAACCGAGCTTGTAGTCTGCCACGAATATTGTTCCTGCGATGATTACGGCCAGGTAGCCGACGGCCAGCTTCACATCGGTCTTGCTGTTGTCCTGCTTGAAGCCAATTCCTCTAAGGTAGTTGCCCAGCGCATCGTCGGTTGTATTCTTGAGATCCGGTAGAGAGTAGGGTGAGATTTTGGTGTCGGCCATGATCGATATATCTTCAATTGAAGCTCTGACAAACAAGTGACCAATCTCGAAGTGGTGCGTCGGCAATGTGTGTGGTTGCTCTCAACACTAACAATTGCATGTCGAGCTGATCTCAAGGACAGCTAAGCGGATCGGGGAATTCTCGGCCCATGGCGGAGCTGCATGTGAAGTTGGACAACAAGATCACCACGATTGAACGTATCTCAACGACAGAATAGACACTGCTTGCAAGGCTACCTCTCGACAACTCGCGAACATGGCCGGCCCAGTAGAGCAGCAGATCCATCGTGATCCGGCGCTCTTGTACGTACACCCTTTCACGACAATCGCCTATACACCACAGTATTAACCCCAAACTCAGCTATTGGATCCTCCTCCCAATCACAATTGTCATGATCCTGACCGGTATCCTGCGACACTACCTCAGCACTCTCCTCCAATCGACCCCAAAGCGCCAGCTCCTGGCCAAGATCCGTGAACAACGCTCTCTCGGTCGCGCCCAGAACCTCCGCATGAACTACCAACAAGTTTCCAAAGCCGCTTTCGAGCGCCGCAAGGAAGCTTTCCTCGACGGTACTAAGGATGGCAGGTTCCTGGCCGACCCGGATGCGAAGAACAAGCCCAAGCCGAACCCCATGAGCGACCCGGCGATGATGGAGGGCATGATGGGCATGATGAAAGGCAACGTGGCCATGATGGTGCCGCAGAGTTTGATCATGGGATGGATCAATGCCTTCTTCAGCGGATACGTGATTAGTATGACTATCTTTTGTGTCATCACTTGATCAATTGCTAACATGCTCCAGTGAAATTGCCTTTTCCGCTTACTCCCCAGTTCAAGCAGATGCTTCAGGCCGGTGTGGGTACACGCGACTTGGACGTCAGGTGGGTGTCATCGCTCTCCTGGTACTTCCTGACGCTCTTCGGTCTGCAGCCCGTGTACAACTTCATTTTGGGCAGCAAAAACGCCGCAAATCAGATGAGCCAGCAGATGCAGCAGGCGCAGATGGGTGCCAACCCCATGGGCGGTGCGGAGGACCCCGAGAAGATTTTCCTTGCCGAGGGCGAGAACTTGGAGGTTATCGACCACAGGTATATCTTGGAGGGTGTGGAGGATCGCTTGCTTGCAAAGTTGGGTGTATAGTTGTATAGAATTGACTACTAGTAGGTCCTTCTGAAGCATGGCATTTTCGGGTCGTACGATGGACTATTGTAATGTAAACCTCAAACGCCCGCTTTTGCCGTTGTCATATACTTCCTTGTCCGCATCTCGACTTTGCGCATGTTCAGTACGGCATGCTGCACAAGGCCAGATACGGCCTCCAATCCGCCTCAAGGTTGATAGAGGTAGGGTTAAAGAGCGCACGACAACCAGCCGCGAGTAACGCACCGTACAGCCATGCAAACGGCTCGTATAGATCATCATCGAAATCTTCAGGTCCAAATGTGCACATCGCAGGTGCCACTCGGAGGAACTCTAACCTTTCTTCCGATGCCAAAACTGACAAAGTCGCTTCCACGATGATGCGAAGGTCACTAAGACTCGGATTTTCTAGCATTGCACTCTCCGATGGGTTGATATTGCCTGATGCTCTGATGTACCGTCTGAGTAAGCCCGCAGACCATGTCTCGAGGTCTCCCAGGTACCCATCGTCGTAGCGTTCGCTGGTAGGAGCAAAGACACTCAATGCAATGCGCAGGTCCGCAAGCTGTTTCTTCTCCAGCGCCCCCAGCCGCTCGGTCCCGCGTCGAGAGGTGTAGGGCAAGATCCCTCGAAAGCAATGGCCATGACCCTGAATCCAATATTCGAATAGTCCGATTTCATCAATAATGTCAGACCGCAACGGATTCGCAATGTAGTGTTCGTCGGGCAGGTCAGCCCTGGCAATGTCTCGATGCATCATCATGTATTCGATTGTAGGCATGCAGCCGTCGGTTTCGGCCCAGTGGGATCTGCGAAGGCGTCGCTCCGGGTTATTGTTCCCGTGGTAAGCCGAATTGTAGGCGGTGATGTTCGCGGATAGAATCTCTGTGAATAGGGAGAGTATTTCGTGGCCATGCTCGGGCGCGAGACCGCCGATGCCTTTCGCCTTCTCCTTCCCATTCGTTTCGTATTATTTATCCCAATCGTCCATATCGGGCAGCCATAATGATTTCTCGAACTCGGCAAGGATCTCTGCCTGGGCTTTGTCCGGTAGGAATGGACCGTGGATTGGGATATCGTGTGGCTCGAGATCGCGTATGGATTCGGTATTGCTGTATCTTTCGAACAAACCAACCCAGCATCGCAGAGATGTCTGTAAGTACCAGGGTATGCGATTGAGCACATCGTCTTGCGATGGCCATTTGCTCTGCATGGACTCAAGGTCTTTGAAGGGGTCGTAGTTCCCAGGCTTGCTTTGGACATTAGGCCACAACTGGACAAGCCTTCGATGAGCAAACTGAAAGTCGGAATACTTGTCGTCCAATCTGTATTTGCCAATGTCGATACAAATTGCTCCACCGAGGTTCGCCTCTTCGCAGAACTGCGCAACTGTGAATGTCCTTCCGTTTCCCTGAAAATACAGACAGTCACTGAGAATGCTAAGAGAGCGAACCTTGGGCAGGCTCTGGAGGCGGCACAGCATGGAGTGGAAATCGGCATCGTGGTATGTGGAGATGCATTCTGCGATCTCGATGTACTGAGCATGTTCCGTGAAGGTGGCATTGTCGAGAAGTTGTTCGAGATCACGCGTGGTACCGCGGATGATCTTGTCCTTGTAAAGGACTGGGATCGCTTCGTTAAAGACAAATTTGCTGGTGGCAAGTATGCTCGAGCTGATACTCGTGTCGGCCTCTGGCAGATAGACGGTGTCTTCGGGTGGGTGCTTCTTCATTCCGAGGGCAGTGTCGCTGCTGCTAGGCTTGATAACCAGACTCAGACCGAAGACATGGCTGTAAATTGATAGACGAATCTCTGATGAGAGCTTGTCGAGAAAGGTGCTTTGTACTTCCATTGTGAAACCAGTGTGGTTGAACTAGACGGAGTTCAAGCTGTTACCGGCGAGTGTTGTGAGTGGGCGGGTGTGCATTAGCAAGGCTGTGGATTGTGTGACTTTATGGCAACTCAGCGGTCTAAGATACAGTCAAGACAAACATGAGTTTTACCTCGTTCGTTCATGACGCTACAGTTCATGTTAGCAGTACCTGAGGGCCGGATGTCTGACGCGTGTGAGAACATCTAAATAGGTAAGGTATTAAATGAAAATGCTATGCTGTGCGGACTGATCTGTGTGAAAGAGCCTGGAAAGAACGCATCAAGACTCCGTAACTCCAAGACTCGCGGGTATCTCAGGCGTTTCTCATGCAAGAAACTCACATCACAATACTGCTATGAAGCAGGTCCCCTCACTCCCCTTCCAAGGCGCCACGCGAACCAGTCTCGCCTTCCCATCTTAGACCCCTGATCACACTTCTGTCAACCTCCTTCTCGGCCTTCAAGCTTGCGATCCTTGCCTGCAACTCCACAATCTTGGCTTCTTTCGCTTTCAAAGCCAGTCGCGAAATGTCTCTGCCTTTGACAATGCCTTGCGTCTTGAGGTCATGTTTGCTAAGAATCTCGCGCAAATTGCCGAGAACGGACGGTGGAATGGAAGTCCCGGCCAGGCTGGCGAGTGCCTCGTTCGTCAACGAGCTGGAGCTATCGGCTGGATTTGCCAGGGCATTTCTGTGCCGGTTTGGCGGAGATGGCGACTTGGCCTGAGATTCGAGAGCTGGATCCTGTAAAGTCGGGGTCGGTCCGTACACGTGTTCAGGGATCGCGGGAAGAGCCTTGGTTGGAGGCTTAGAAGGTGAGTTCATGTACTCTTTCTGCTGGTCGCCAAATACTGAAGGTCTTCTTGGCGCGACGGTCGGTTCGACTGACTCTTGCAGCCAAGGCAATGTACGCTTCTTCTGCACCGTGGTCGCGGGAGTCGCGTAGACACCAGTCTTCGCAGCTTTACGAGGTGTCTCGGGCGGTGGCGCAATCTTGTCGGCAGCGGTGACAAGGTCCTGCTCTTCTTGTCCAGTGAGAGGCCATGGTAATAGTTCATCATCATAGTCGTCGTCATCGTTCAAGTCAGCAGCCTCAGCCTTGCGCTTATTGCCTGCTTGCTGCGATGAGTATACTGGCGGAGGACTTCCTTCGTCTGTCGTTGCGTCGTCATCATCTGCTACCACCTTACTGATCGGTGTTGTCGCCGTAGGATCGATGTTTGCAAATATGCCCGTCCGGGTTCTGCCCGCATTCCACCCATCCTGAGCATTCGAGACCTGTCTTTGTTGAGGCTCAGACCTGCTGTTGTTCAGTACTGCTCCCTCCTCTCGAAGCTTGGCATCCTCATCCCACAGGAAGAAATCGCATCTCTTCTCTGCTTGATTCTGACAGGTGTAAAACCAACGACCTTTGTTCTTAGTCTCTTTCTTCACCTTGAAGTGTTCAGCTGGGAGGCGAGGCTTGCATTCGCAGTGCCATATTCCATCGGCGAAAACACCTTTTGGTTCTGTAGACCTCGGAGCACTTCTGCCTCCACCGCCATAGCCACGACCGCGAGAGCTATAGCGGCTGTTGTATCCGCCTCGGGAATGCTGACCTCGACCGCCGCGGTTCATGGCGAATTTCCATACACTGTCATATTCTACTGGGAAATGTTCCACTGAAGAATCAGAGAGCTCATGCCGAGTAGCGAGTCCGCAAAACGTGAAGTACTGCAGTTCGGGTGTTGGTGTTAGATTTATGAATGGTTGTCATGGGAAACAAATGGCAAGACGTTTGATTGAATCCGAGAGGTTGGCGCCTACGTCACACCACGAGGAGGAAGCTTTGCGCTTAATCAAGTTAGACTCAACCCTTACCACGCCATCCGCGTCTTCCATTCGAGATTTGTAATCGTCTTCTCTTGCCATCTTTGTGATATCTTCTATCTTGAAACATTTCTTGCTTCTATCACGACAAGATACACGCAGTCTTGTCACGAAGAAGTTTCCGGTCTCCTTGTTCAAATAGACCACCGATGTCTCGATCTCAAAACGACAGCCGCGCCATTGACGACGATGAAAGAACGCCGTTAATCTTCGTACAGCCGCCCACAGGCGAACCTAATAGGGATCTTGAAGGACCAACCGAAAGGCGCCACAAAGATCATGAAGTCTCGCAGTCCATCACAACTCTTCGGGCCACCTTCTCAGCAATAGCCCTTGGAAGCCTTATCTTTCTGCAGTCCACCAACATATCCATCTTGACCACCACACAGTCCGCGATAGCCGGAGATCTAGACGCATTCGAGAGGACATCATGGTTCACGTCTGCTTACCTGATAGCTATGAGTGCTCTTGGGCCACTCAATGGCAAGCTGGCAGCGGTGTTCACGCCTCGCATCACTATCTTTGTCTCAACCGTCTTGCTAGCAATCGGAACGATTACATCTGGCCTTGCGAATGATTTCACTGGCTTCATTGTTGGGAGAATCTTCACGGGTGTTGGTGCTTCAGGTATCTTCACCGTTTCGATCATCATTGTTCTCGAGCTTACAAGCGCCAAACAACGTGGCCTGGCCATTGGTCTTCTCAATACTGGATTTACGATTGGCGTTGCCGTTGGAGCTACGGCAGCTGGTGCTCTACTTCCCGTCGTGGGTTGGCGCTGGCTCTTCCTCGGCCAAGCGCCCATTGCTTTGCTGGGAGGTGCAGGCCTTTTGTTAAGCCTCCCTTCGACATTCACCACTGGGGATCAGGAAGACAACAAAGTGCCGACTCTGAAGCGCCTCGCCAAACTCGACTATGTTGGTGCTATAACTCTGACTGCCTCCATTGTTCTGGTACTATACAGCCTGGGCGCTCCGCGCCACATTCCCTTGCCACCTCTTATCATGTCACCGTTCGTCTTTGCGGCATTTGTTCTGAACGAGGTCTACATTGCCAGCGATCCGATCATTCCAGTTTCACTACTCAGGTCACGCGGTCTGCTTCTCACGTGCTTGGCGACCGTGGGATACATGATGGCTCGCTGGGCTGTGTTGTTCTACACGCCTACATATGCCATTGCTGTACGTAGTTGGTCGCCCGCTAGTGCAGGCGCGATACTGATACCGACGAACGCGGGCTTTGCACTTGGTGGTCTGCTCGTCGGTGGCTTCCACATCAGGCGCTCGGGATCCTTCTACGTGCCCACACTTGTTGTCTATGCCGCCTTCCCATTCACGATGGTGCTCCTGGCTTTCTTGTCCACACACGACTCCAACAAGTGGCTATACGTGCTCGACATCCTGGTATCTGGTGGCTTGACCGGTGCAGCGTTGAACTACAATCTTGCGCACCTTCTGCATCTTACACCCAAGAGCACGCACTACGTCGCGACAAGTTTACTGGCAACCTTCCGAGGGTTTTCTGGATCTTTTGGATCCGCGATTGGAGGCGGCATGTTTTCACGCACGTTGTACAACTCACTGACGCGTCAGTTTGCCGAGCGCGGCATCAAGAACGAGGAATTGGTTGTGCGACTACTGGGATCGCCGGCGCTTGTCGGTGGCCTGGAGGGAGTACAGAGGGAGGTTGCCGTGCAGGGCTACGAAGAGGCATTGAAGATGCTTTTCCTGAGTGGTGCCGGGCTTGCAGCTTTGATGGTATTGGTTCAGGCAGGGACTGGATGGCGAGGCGTGGAAGATGGAGAGCCCAAAGATACGGACGCATTAGAAGATGAAAGAGAGGGTCCGGTTGGTGGATCGCGGTCTCAGGCTTGATTCTGCACGTCACCTCGAAGACGGATTTCGGCGGCGATTGCATTCTCTACGGGACACGATACAGCGTCTCTCATCCGAGCAGTCGTAAGTAAACTACAAAGAACTACTTTTTTGAGACTTATATCCGCTTTCGGCTTGGCTCATCCCAACAAAGACTCTAGTCACATCAAAGGAACCAGGTCATCGACCAAGGAAAAAACCAGAAGGCGTTATGACAATCTACAGGTGGCCTAGAGTGCTGCTCGTAAAGTGCATCTCCAAAACACACACTCAAATGCAAGTCATGCGGGCAGAAAAAGACCCATGCGCCGACTGCCGCGATTTTTCCACATCGACAGAAACCGACTGGCTAGCGATCTTACTCGCTCTCGCCGCTGCTGTATATTCCGGAGCGCACTACATCGGGTACGACTTCGAGTATCTCCAACACTATCTCCACTTCGCAAGATCGCCCCACGTCCGCGCCATCGCCGCCGTCCTCCAAAGTCTCGCCATCAACCTCATACGCTTCATCCTCGCCTTCCTTGGCATAACGCTCCTCCTCGTCCTCGAGTGCAAAAAGGCCCTATACTATCTGGTCCGCCGCTTTTCGCGTTCGGGGTTTGTCAGCACTTTGGCAGGAGGTGCGAGCGTGACCGAGATGACAGGTGTGCACTTCGATGCGGCGAACCACAGCCACCATGCAAATGCCACTCGGCAACGACTCCGTGTCGGGCGTGCTCGACTTGGTGCTCTTCTGCGCTGGGGAATTCCAGTCGCTTTCGCGGTCGTGCTATTCCATGGCCCGCCCGACTTTACGGACTCGCCGCCAGCGATAGAGCACGAGATCCGACGGTATGTCGTTCCGGCTTGGGTCGTCCTCGCGCGGCCTGAGAACCGGTGTCACGACCGCAGCAATAGCCACTATGTTCATTCGGAGGAACACCTGGTATTCGACAAGAGGTACAACTCGAGGATCCGGAGCTTGGAACTGCAGAGTGCGGGTTCGCAGAACTCAGAACTTGTGATTAGCAACACGAAGGGCATAATGACCGAAGAGCGTGATCCAGAGAGCTTCGAGGCTGGAAATGAGAGTCCGAGCACGGTGGTTGTCGCTCATACCCAAACAGCACGTCATACCCGGACGGTGACTGAGACCGAGACCACGACGGTTGAGGTCTCCGTCACCGACACGCCCCTCTAGCGTTCGAGTCTCAAGCATGAGCAAGAAACCACAACCAGGGAGGTCCGCCTGCGCAACGACGCAGCACATCGTTGATCTAGTGTTTGCTGGCAGCAGTAACGTTGCTCGTTCCCTTCGTGAGCGAACGCGAGGGCAACATTGCTGCAATGCCCAAGGGAGTCGAGCCAGCACGGCCATGTTTCCAAAAGCCGCCCCAATAAGAAGTCATTGGCGAGCACTCGCCAAGTGTACAGTAAGCTATAAGCTGTAGAGTAAATGACCAAAGATGAAAGCGCCTGTCTGACCATGTGCCATTCACTACATTAGCAACTACCATGAAATCCCCATACATTGACCCGTGCGTTGAACGACAGGTGAGGAAACACGCCCTACCAAAAATGGTCTAGACCACCACCCACCCAACAGACAAACACCTCGAGTCACGCACGTGTACCACAAGCCCATCCAGAAGCAGGCAGCGAAGCAAGCCGAATCCCACTTTTTCCTTTGTGCTCAAAGCATCGCGACCCAGCTCCTACCTTTCCGCTCTCAGCTGTGCAAAGCCACGCTGAACACAAAGAAGAAGAAAGAGGGTAGGAAGCCCCAAAAGCAGGATATTGGTTGCTCTCTCTCGCGCATCAATAGCTTTGCGTGTCCATTATCCTCTGTGTGTTGCGTAAAGGAAGGAAGTAACGACATCCCTACCCGATTTCATTTTCTTGCACTTTTGTCAACATCATCCCTTGCTTCCAAGCGATATCAGAGCAGCCGGCACCGCAATGTTCGCCCCGCCCCCAGCCGCTACGCTCTCGCGCGCCGAGATCCAAGCCAAACGGGCGGAGCTCAGAGCCAAACGCGCCAGCAGCACAGGAGGCGGCTCCATCAGCAGCGGCAACGACCTGCAACTCACAAAAACCTCGGACTCGAGTCCAATCCCTCAGACCCCCAAAGCCAAAAAGTCAAGCCGCTTCACCAGCAGCAGCGGAGGCGGGGTCGAAGAAATCCGCGAGACGGACAAGGAAACGTGGAAGTTCAAAAAACCCAAGCTCGGCAGCAAGAATGGCAAGTCGATCGCAGAAGGCGGGAGTGGAATCAGTTTGCCCGCGACGCTTTTGCCTCCCCCTCCGCCACCACCTGGGCCGCCTAGTTTGAGGAGCGATGCGGCCAGTTTCGTCGAGTCGATTGTCGAAGAGCCGTCGTCGTCGTCGCCGCCGCCTGCGGAGCGGAGAGACAAGGCGGCGCCTCCGAAGAGGCCAGCAAGACCTTCGGGCGAGCTGTTCCTGAGCCCGCCGTTGTCAGCGGCGATGCCGGATTCTTTCCCTCGTGCTCTTACGCCGGAGTCGTTTGCTGGGAGTTCGTTCCGCAGCGCCAGTGCGAGCCCGGCCACTCCGCCGCCGTCACAGCCGACTCCGGCGATGCCAGGTGCCTATCCGATGATGGCGACGGTGAAAACGGGTAGTCCGAGGCCACCACCATTACCCAGCCCCCCGATGCCGAGCCCGCCAATGCGTTCGAGCCCACCGATGCTGTCGGGTCCAGCTTCGCCACCGCCTTCAACGCCGCCACCACCGATTCCGGAAAGATCGCATCTACGACAGCAGCGTACAGCACGTTCGGGCTCGAATCCTATCAGTTCGGTAACCTCAAGAGCGGAGACATCCAGAAAGCAGCAGACAATGTCTTCTGATGCAGCTCTGAGTTCAGCAATGGCGGAGCTGAGGATGGCGATGGAAGATCCGATTTCCATCGGTCAAGCACCAGGTGAGCAACAATTTCCACCTCAACCTTCACAAGCGGCGACAGCGCCCAGCGGATTGTCCGTTCTGACTGGTGTCCAGCCTCTTCAAATCCGAAAGGCGGCCAAAAGCCCGGCGAGGTCTTTATCGCGAAGTGGGACTGGGAGTAGCAAGATAGCATCTGCTAGCGAGAAATGCAGTGCGGTCACATCGCCAGCGAAGACGCGTCCGGTGGTAGGGAGGGCGCAACGGATTGCAAAGCAAGGTCTCAGGCGGCAGGTTGTCACTCATCGGAGAGGGATCTCGGGGGTATCCGTCGAGTTGGCGGCGGCTCAGAAGAAACCCAAGACTCCAATCGAGTCACCCCGACCATGTAAGGCAAACGGCGCGACCTTGGCCATGCTCCAGACTTCAGACTTTTACCCGGACGCGAACGATGTTGTTCATTCTCAGATACCAGCGCCCCCGAGGTTCATCGACAAAGACCTACCGGACACCCCCAACAGCATCGCAACGACACCCACAGAGCTTTACGAGCACTCGCATGCTCCCTTCGCCGAAATGCGCAAGGGAAGGACGAACAGCAGCACTATGATGCGAAGTCCACTTTCGGTCGTCTCAGACACGGACGCCAAATCCAACAGCTCGCCCGCGCCGCAACCGCCGCCAAATGCTGCATCCGATGTTCTCACTCACCGTCTCGCGACCATCCAGGAGTACAAGTCTCTTTCGGAGAACTCGCCTCCGGCCTCGGGAACCGCAACACCAGTGGCGACGCAAATTCATCTTCGCGGCGGGTCTGTCGTGACTGTCACGCCTCCTGAGCTCACGGCGTGGCAACGATCAATATACATCCACGGGCCCATTCGATTGCCGAAGCCTGTCATTCTTCCGCGGAAGAATAGTGTTGCAAGCATGGAGCCGTTCCAGGAGTCGATTGATTGCGTATACCAAGACGCGTTGTTCGTGCCGCGGCGAAGGAGCGACGATGCCGTTGTCGACGATGTTTGCGAGTTCTTCGACGACTTTGGCTTTGATGACATCGGGTCCGAGGGCGGTTTGCTCGCGGTAGAACAGTCAGGAGTCTTCGACGAGAACGATGCGATGGATGTGAACGAGCTGGACGAGCCGTTGGAACGATTCACTACGCCGCCGGGCTTTCAATCGGTAGGAGATGTCAGCCCTGTTGAGAGATTAGTGGCGAAGGACGTCGTGGAGGCATCCATGTCAAAGCCATTAGTGCCACCGATCATCATGGAACCCACTGTGCCGCTACCGCCCGTGGAAACCGAAGAAACTTTACGAGCTCGTGGAATTGCGCGCTTGTCGCAGCTGTCTACCGGGAGAAGTTCTACATCCTCGCGATCGAGCTCGTACCGCAAAGACAAGCCCATCGTGTCAAGACGGACGTCAGACTCGGTGAGTCCGATCGCGAGTGATAGCAAGACTAGCATGCTCCCACTGCTACCCGCGCCTGAGCCAAGCATGTTGGACTCTGTCATGGAAGCAAGTCATGATGAAGAGGGCGACTGGGTAGAGGAGTTGTCTCCAGAGGGAGACGCTGGAGGCATGGATTGGAGCGATGACGATCTTGAGGAGACTGATGTTGGAGCTTCATGGACGGCGCCGGCGGTGAAGCAGAAGAAGCATGGTTTGGATCGCGCGTATGGAAAGGAAAGTCGGAACCCAGTGGCGAAGATGCGGCGGTTTGTTGCGACTGCTACCACAATATTGTGATGGCTGGGAGAGTTGGAGTATTTTCCTGGGATTGATCAGCGTGTAGGAAGGACCAGGAGGTACGAACATGCAGATAAATCTAATGACAATTATCCCTCTTAGGAAACTCCTGGTGTACTTCTCGCCTATAGTGATGCTGCTGTTCCATGGTAGATGTGAAGGAGCGTCGCATGATCACGTGATTACCACGCTATCGGATCAAGTAAGAATGAGTACTTAGGTCTCCAACAGTGTGGCTTGCTTCAGTGTGACAATCTAGCGTTGCCTACACGTAGATCTTGCTACTGATCTGTCGCTGGGTACATTCGACTTTCGTCGGTATGACTACCTTCGTAAAAGGCTTGCGTACGCAATCCGTGCCGTGTATGAGGTTACGAGAAAGGCACCCAAGGCAGTAATTGCCAGCGCATATCATCAGCTCAGTAGGTAAGATAGATCTAGATGGACCTAGATGTTGGGGGCGGGCTGCGTGCTGGCAACGGCTTCCTAGTGGTGTATGGGAGTGCGGCCTCGCTTGGTGGACATGCACGCCCCGGCGGGTGGTTCGGATGTATATGGTGATGTGCATATCGAGTCTTCAAGTGCTGGGGTACATGTACCTGTGACGGTGGAACGATGGCTGAGCGTGGGCAGAGGATGAGCATGTCAAAAGGGTGTCAACCTCGCAGCCCGCCAAGGCTCTGTGATTGAGCAAGTTGCCGATTCGCCGCCTCAGTCCATGCCACGTCCTTCGTCGGGCGTACAATTTGTTGCCGTTTGCCTAAGTGGCGTCGAGTTATGTGCTCATGGTGCGTCTGACTGCATCTATCCGCCGCACTCTACTGCACGCGACCGTGTGATGTCCCGGGACGGTACCAAGCTGCCTGAGCGCCTCCCACGCGGCTGGCGCGTTGCCTCGTTGTCGGAGGCCGCCCCAATCGAAGGGGTATTCACAATGCAAAGTATGCAAGCCTCGTCGAAGACTGGCCATAAAGATGCTTACGCCCTCTCGCCTTGTTTGAGTGCGATACAAGCTCGCAACCACTCACTGCTGCCACAGAAACCAAAGGAAGCAGTCTATCGTAGGTAGTACCATCACCTCACCTATCCAACTAACACAAGACCACTACGCCATCATGTCCTCTCACCAAGACCATCTCGTCTTGTCGCTACAGTACGAGAAGCAGGCTATATTCGACGCAAACATCCCCAAGGCCGAACAACACCGGCTATGGTCTCGACGCAGGGCCGAAATAGAGGCTGTCCTGGCACCAGATCACGCCACTCATTCGGACGAAGATGCAACGACTTACGCCAAAACCTCACTCGCCAGAACGACATCCAATGTAGGACTTCTTGGCCCGGCTGAAACTGGAGCTGGTCTCTCCTCTTTCGCCTTCCCGAGCTAACGTGTGCAGGCCTCTTTTGGACGAAAGCGAGCTCTCGAACCCAGTCACATCCATCAGCAACAGGGCGCGACTCCGATGAAGAAATCCAAGTCTACAACACAACCTTCAACTCACACCAGCACTCCTCGTCACCGGAGCACGAGCGATGCCCAGATGCCCCGACCGCGAACAATCAACCGCTACACCGGCTACTCAGAAAGCTTCGCGAGCTTTCAACCGACCTTGACGACGCCCCCACAACAAGCCGACGACGAAGTCGTGCTCGATCCCGCCGAATTCATTGCTCGCACACATAGCACTGACCAAGTAGCATCGGCACTTCCTCCGGGTCAGTGCAATGGCGGCTTCAATACCACAGTGGTGATGCCGTCGTTTTCAACCCAACTGACGAACGACCAACTCGGCTCGTCAACATCACCTATCATGTTGACGCCCAGCCCGTCGATGTTGTCAGACCTAAGTACCTCGAGCTATCATCTCTCACCCTGCCTGTCGTACAACTCGTCATCCTATGGAGGCGAAGACATGAGTAGGCAGGATAGTAGTATGTCCAGCACGTCAATGACTGAAGGCTTTGGTATGATGCGTGTTGAGTCGTCCGGGCTTGGTGATCTCTACACTCCCCCCATCCACTCGTCATCCTTCGACCAGCAGCAAGCTGAGTTCTCACTGCTTTCTGATTCCGTCATGACCGAGAAACCAGGTAGTAGCTTTCCTCCACAAGCTACTCCCGGTTTGGTTGATATCAGTACCTATCAGCGAAATGATCTGTTCAGAGACATGGGAAGTGGTTTCATTCCTAGTAAATTTCCTTCCTTCGCTTCTGGCGAGTTTCTTTCCTCTACCACTGACTTTGAGGGCGGCGGAATGCCATGGCAATCAGCGTCGAGCACAGACAGTGAAGTCCAACAGTCGGCGGACATGCAGCGCACCGCCTCGCAAACCAGCACCTCAACAACCTCAAGCATTTCATCCGACTCACCCCAACAAAAAGCCGCTACCCGCCGCCTCAAACAAATCGCCAACGCCGACGCGCAACCTCTTCTCCCAAAAGCCACTAACCCAAACAACAAACCCGCATCGAAACCCATTGCCAACCAAAAACAACTCATCTCGCGCCTTCCCACACAACCAAAGACCAAAAACCCCCTGTCATGCCCAGCACCCAAATGCAAAGTCACCCTTCGAGGCCCACACGAACTAAGCCGGCATTGGGAGAACGTCCACGCCCCGATCAAATCCGTCTGGATTTGCGTGCAGCCGCCGGCGACTTCCTCGCTTTCCCAGCCGAAAAGAAAACTCGAAATCTGCAAGCAGTGTATCAATCACAAGCAGTACAACGTGTACTACAACGCTGCTGCCCATCTCAAGCGAGCCCACTTCTGCCCTAGCAAAAGGGGCAGAAGACCACGGGGTGAAGTGGGTGCCGCTCTGCCTGCACAAGCGGAAAAGGGCGACTGCCCCAGCATCGAAGAGATGAAAGCGCAGGGCTGGCTGATGAAGATCACCGTTGCTAACCACGGGAAGAAGCAGAGGATAGTGGGAGTCGAAGAAGGCGAAGCGCAGGACGACGACGAAGGCGAGTCCGAAGACGAGGACGAGACCTCACGTGCACTCGCTACCGCTCGGCCGCTCAAGCCAGCTCCTCCTCTTCTCAGCCTCTCGCAGGTCTCCTCGTCGTCATCTTCTTTGAGCAGCAACGACAGCAATACCCACCAACAACAACAACAATTCCAACCCCAACCCCACCGCTTCATCGACGCCCAACAAGAAGCAATCTGCATGCAAGCGCTAGGTTTGCAGCCCGACGGCTTCGCTCTAAACATTAGCAGCGGCAACAGCAGCAGCAACGAACAGATCAATTACTTGCTGCCCACCGGAGCCGGATATCCATCCTCTTGCAGCAGGAATGTGATCAACGGCAGTCTTGGTGGCGTTATCGGCAGACGCCCGTTCGTCGCGCCAATGATGGAGCAGAGTTTCTCGGCGCCTGGGGCATGGATGTGGTAAAAGCGGATGCAAGTCTGGAACGATTCGGTCTTTTGGAAAGGCAGTCATTGAGTTTGGGCTTTGAGCCGATTTCGGGGTTTTGGGTTAGATACTGGTGTTGTAGTTCTCAAGAGGCTTGGGGATTGATTGTGGCGGGCTGATGCTGATACTTGTATCATCGTTAGTGGCCGTTTAGAGGCACGGCTGTAGCTCGTGTGTACATATTTTTTACCATGTTAACTACGTGTACTATACCGATTATCGTATTCTCACGGATAGTCCTTCAAGTCCCTTAGTCCTGCGGTCAAATGAAGATGCGCGATTGTGTTCGCCCGATCACTTGCCGCTAATTATCTCCCAGGGAAGTGTTTAATCGTGCATCCACAATGTATCTGTGATGGCACAAGTTACGCCATTCCGATAGGTCTAGTATCAAGTCTGACAAAACATCTCGGAACAAAGCGTCTAAGAAAATCGTGAAGCGTCTCACATTTCAACAGCTACGTAACAAAAAAAGGGAACTCAACATCACTAGTCTATTTACTTTTCAGCTTTCTCTTCTACACACACACACACACACACGCACATTCAAGTCATTCAATCCATGTCGTCCACAATCCCTCAGAGCCTAGCACTGCTTAAATTCTTCGAATCCGCGCCTGCACTAGCCCGTGGAATTCACGCCTTGCTAGACTTCTTCTTGAAGAGGTTGATGAGAGCGTTGGTGCTGCTGTCGTGCTGGCTGACCTCGCCCTCGCTCTCGAGCTCGCCGAGGATGCTCTTGGCAAGCTGCTTGCCGAGCTCAACACCCCACTGGTCGTAGGAGTTGATGTTCCAGATGGCGCCCTCGACAAAGGTGAGGTGCTCGTAGTAGGCGATCAGAGCACCAAGCGCACCGGGGGTGATCTTCTGTGCAAGGATGGAAGTGGTGGGCCTGTTGCCGAGGAAAGTCTTGTGGGGAATGAGCTCGTCGGGAGCGCCCTCGGCCTTGACAGCTTCGGGGGTCTTGCCGACCATGAGGGCCTCGGACTGGGCGAAGAAGTTGGAGGCAAGCATGCGCTGGTGCTTGTTGTTGTCAATGGGGTTGTGGGACTCGGCGGCCAGGATGAAGTCGGTGGGAATGAGCTTGGTGCCCTGGTGGAGGAGCTGGAAGAAGGAGTGCTGGGAGTTGGTGCCGGGCTCGCCGAACAGGATGGGGCCGGTGGTGTACTTGACATAGTCTCCGCTGCGGGTGATAGCCTTGCCGTTGGATTCCATGGAAAGTTGCTGAAGGTAGGCGGGGAAGCGGTGCATGTACTGGTCGTAGCTGGGAAAGGGTTGTTAGTAATTGTTGAACGACGGAAACAAGAGAATCGGAAACTTACGGAGCGACCAAGTGAGTCTGGGCACCGAAGAAGTCGGAGTACCAGACGCTGAGAAGACCACCAATGGCGGGGATGTTCTTCTCAAGAGGGGTGTTGGTGAAGTGCTCGTCCATGGCGTGGGCACCAGCCAGGAACTCGTGGAACCTCTCGTAACCAATGTAAAGAGCCACGCTCAGGCCGATGGCGGACCAAACGCTGTAGCGGCCACCGACCCAGTCGCTGAAGCCGAACATGTTCTTGGAGTCGATGCCGAACTTCTCGACCTCCTCGGTGTTGGTGGAAAGAGCAACGAAGTGCTTGGCGATGGCGGACTCGTCCTTTGCGGAGTCGAGGAACCAGGTCTTTGCGGTGTTGGCGTTGGTGACGGTCTCGGCGGTGGTGAAGGTCTTGCTGGCAACAAGGAACAGAGTGGTCTCAGGGTCGCTAGCCTTGAGGGCCTCAGCCATGTGGGTGCCGTCAATGTTGGAGACGAAGTGGAGCTTCATGCCCTCCTGGCCGTAAGCCTTGAGGGTTTCGGTGACCATGACGGGGCCGAGGTCAGAGCCGCCAATGCCGATGTTGACAATGGTGTCGATCTTCTTGCCGGTGTAACCCTTCCACTCGCCGGAGCGGACCTGGTCGGTGAATTCCTTCATGTGCTCCAGAACGCTGTTGACCTCCTCGACCACGCTCTTGCCGTCAACCTCCATGGGCTTGTTGGAGGTGTTGCGCAGAGCCATGTGGTAGACGGCGCGGCCCTCTGTGAAGTTGATCTTCTCGCCCTTGAACATATCGTCGCGGAGCTCCTCGACCTTTGCCTCCTTGGCAAGCTTGACGAGAAGGGAGAGGGTCTCCTCAGTGATGAAGTTCTTGGAGAAATCGAAGACGATGTCGTTGCCATCGGCCTCGTTGCTGAAGACATGGCTGAATTTGTTGAAGCGCTCGGGGTCTGGCGGAAAAGTGAAATGTCAGTTTGAATGCGATGAACGATAGAAGGAGACAAGCTAGAAAATAACACTCACCCTTAGCGAACTCCTCCTTCAGCACAATAGCGCGACCGAGCCTGCGAGTAGAGATTAGTTGAAGCTCCGAGTCCACGGTTCTCGCTGACAGCTACGCACTTGTCATGGTGCTCGGTAAGGGCCTTCCAGGCGGCGAGGTCGGTGGCCTGCGAGAAACCAGGCATTGTGAAGGTTGATATAGGTGATTTGTTCTTGGTGGGTGTTTCGTGTCTGCGGTGCCGAGTCAGAAGCTGTGCAACCAGGGCTCTCTCAACCAAAGGCAAGCTTGGTGACGTGGCGGGTAGGTGGCATAGTATGGTACATACCTCGTGAATGGGGGAGATTTATGTAAAAGTTACTGAATGGGTACAGTAGGTAGCAAGGTTTGGGGTATCTTTTTTTTGTGAGTGAGAGAAGGAGGAGGAGGGAAAAGTTGGGTGGAAGAGAACGAGATGGAGGTGATGGAGGGGGCACGATGATGCTGCTCTGAATCCCAAGTCCCCACCAAACATCACAACGCTTCGGTCGGCTTCGCGGGGCAGAACGTGCGTGCTCTGTTCTGCTCTGTATTTGGCCGACACCGAGTGCTTGAATCTTCTCCATCACCAATCTTAATCGTACTGAAGCCGGGAACAGGCGGTCAAATTGTCATTGCTGACATATGATACCGTACGAAGTAGGTACTGACTTCTCCTGCAGTCGACCTTTGAGACCTCCAGTCTCCATCGACCGGACTGATGATCGATAAATGCATCGACAAATGAGGCTGCATCAACTCCACGTGATAATAATGATAGCACAAACGAACACTATTATTGCCTCAAATTCACGTGCGTGTAGCCGCAGTAGGTTAAAGCGACACGAGCGAATCGCCACGCCAACCCATGCAGAGGCAGCCCACCGAGAAGCTACCGGATAAATTCACAGTCAAGTCACCGCCGCCGCATCCTAGCATCAGCCTTGCAACACGCACAGACGACGAAGCAACGTCATCCCGATTCCTTTCCTTCCCTTCCCTTTGTAAGCATTAGTAGCATTGGCATTGGCATTGGTAAAGGGAACCCTCTTTCGATTGGATATATAGCTTCTGCCCGCAGCACAAGCACGGGCATGGGATTTACCGATGGGAAAACAAATCATGAGAAAGGAGAAACAACAACCCCAATGTCTTCCGCTTTTCCTCCGTGTTTTAGAGAAATCCCCATCAATCGCAACCACTGACAAAGCACCTCCTCCGTCAGTCTATCGCTGGTCGAACGCGTTGGCCTGCGAGATACTGCCGCCCGCATCGCCAAGACCCTCCACGGGCCTGTTGTACGACCAGCCGGCGAATTGCTGCTGCATCGTTTGACTGAGCATCGGGCCGTCGACGTAGCTGTCTGCCGGCGCCTCGCTTGTGAACTCTTTGTCGAAGTTGCCCGTGTCGCGCTCGTCGAGCACCGAAGGCTTGAACGAGGGCTCGTACTTGCGATCGAGAAGCTTGCGCCAGTCTATGCTGTGGAAGAAGGGGTGTGCCTGTTTTCATGTCAGTTTGGACGGCCTCTCCAATTTCAAATACTATCGAGCGGCGACTTACCTTGATCTCCGATGCACCGTTGCTGCCGAGACGTCTTGTGGCATCGCGGTCGAGCAGTCTGGTAAGCAAGTCCCTGGCCGCAGGGGGTACCACGTCGGGCCCAGGGAAATGGAGCGGCTCGGCGAGGATTTTGCGGTACATCTCGTTCGTGTTCTCGTCGTAGAATGGCGGCAAACCCGTCAACATCTCATACAACAACACACCCAGAGTCCACCAATCGACAGCCTTGGTGTAGCCTTGTCCGTGCAGAAGCTCGGGCGCGAGGTATTCGGGTGTACCGCAGAATGTGTTGGTCTTGTCTTCATCTTTCATGTCCAGCTTACACAAGCCGAAGTCACAGAGTGCGATGTGGCCGACGTAATCGACGAGAATGTTCTCTGGCTTCAAGTCACGGTAAATGACACCGAATCCGTGCAAGCACTCGAGAGCACACAGGAGCTCCGCTGCGTAGAAACGAGATCGGTTGATGTCGAAGCGTTGCTCCTTTTGGAGGTGGTGGAAGAGCTCTCCGCCATTGACGAATGACAGCACGAGGTATAGCTTCTCTGGTGACTGGAATGAGAACTTGAGCGGCACAATGAACGGGTTGTTGATCTGTGCCAGCACAGATCGTTCTGCCAGGGTATGCGTGACTTCCGAGCGGGAGATGATGTGCTGCTTCCTGATGGTCTTGAGGGCGTAGATCCGCTGGGTATCCTTCTTCATGACCTGCATGACTTTTCCGAAGCTGCCCTTGCCAATAACCTTGAGCAGCTCGAAATCTTCAATCTTGAGGCTACGCTGCTTGTTCTCCACGTACTTGACGCCTATCCGCAGTGCGCCTGTGCCGTATTGTACATCGTGCCATTGAACACCGTTCGCCTTTCCGCTGATGGTCGGTGGCGGCATCGCGCCGTTCTTGTCCTTCTTGCTCTTGCTGTCTGCAACTGCGGCACCAGATTCCGCATCCTCGCTGAAAGTGGGTGTGATTCTGCAAGTACCAATGAATATGTCCTGCTGTCTGCCAGCATTTGGAGGCGCAGATGGGTTGCGCATGTACAGTGAAAGGCTGACTTCGGTAGTCCTGCTGACATCGAACTTGTACTGTGTGCTCTCTCCTGGCCACAAGGGGTTCTCTGGAGTTCCGGAAACTGCATTGACGAAGACCTGCTGCTTGTCGAAGTCGAGAAGAGCATAAGGGAGGTACTTGCTGTGATAGCGTCCGTGGGTGGACGGAACAGCGTTGATGCCACCAGCGGAAGACGCCGGGCGGTAACTTGCCTGCATCTGACTTGAGCCCGGTCTTGCGCTGTTACCCATGTACGAGCCAGCGGAAAAGCTACCGGTGGATGCACTAGAGCCATGACCCGGTCTCTGGAATGATGATTCCGCGCCCGGCGGCAAACTGAAGCCCCGGCCCTCGTGTAGTGTCAAGATCAGGATACCCGGCCTGACCTCAGGCGCAGGCGGTGAGATCAGAGCCTCTGAAGCGGCAATGTTCTGGGCGTCGCTTCCATTGCTGCTGGTGCTGTGTTGCAAGTTCGAGGTCGGAGTCTGGATAGAGGGGGTAGTAGATCCCGAGGGGGATTTCGCAGGGGCGTCGGTGGTGATGGTCGACTGGGAGGAGGATCGAGAAAAGGTGTTGGCCAGGGGCGCAAGGTGCGTCTCCTTCAACTCTATGCTTGGTCAGCGATGTGAAGTCGAGGTCGAGCGCTGCCGACCAGGTTGAGGGCCAGTCAGAGCGGAAGCGGCGGAAACATACTCTTGGTGAGTTTCCACGACATGCTGGCGGCGATGGTCGAGGTAGTGTTTGGTCGGAGGTGGGTGTGTAGGGAAGAGACGACGGTGGGAGCGACTTCCTAGAAGGAGGGGTAGAGAATGTGGGAAGGGAGAGTTGGAGTTGGCTGTGGGGAGCGGCCGGCGGTGGCGAATGGACGCAGGGGGTGGGCGGGTGGAGCGGAACAGGGGGGATAGGACGGCAGGATGGTTTGCCGTGGTGGTTTGCCCTCTGTCGTAAGGGCGGAGTGAATGGTATTTAGGGAGGGGATGGGCCGGTCAACAACAACACAGTGGGAGTCTGGCACACAGACAGGGCTGCTGGCGAGGGAGGATAGTTCCTTAGTTCAAGTTGGCGAGCGTGGGGTTGGTTGCTTAGACAAGGCAGTGCATCGATTGGAGCCTCGACCTTCAATATTCACTAATATTCAGTAATCCGTGTCAAGCACTAAAGACATCAATCCACGCCTCACTCTCTCACCGTCATCTGTACATCCGACCTCACTTACACCCCCGGGCATGACCGCGCATCGCGTCGCGTGACGATCCCAGTAGCTCCGCCACCCTACCCTGTCCGCGCTCGGACTCCACCACCACCCTACATCACCGCCCTCGACGCGCGCAACCGCTGCTCGCTGCTCGCCTGAGTTGACGACATTAATAAACTCGCATCCTCCGACCATCACCACACACCATGGGCCTAATCATGAAAGCCAAGGGTGCGCCCTCGAACAGTGGTGGTTCTGGCGGCGGCGTCAAATACATCTGCAACAAGTGCAGCAACGACATCACAAACACCGTGCGCATTCGCTGTCGCCATCAAATCTGCAAGGATTACGACCTCTGTGTGACCTGCTTCGGCAACGGCGAGAAGAGCGAGAAACACGACCCATGCACACATCCCTACAATGTCATCGAGCCGCACAGTATACCCATATTCGACGAGGGATGGGGTGCCGATGAGGAGCTTCTATTGCTGGAGGGAGCAGAGCAGTATGGGTTGGGCAGCTGGGCGGATGTTGCGGACCACATCGGCAACTTTAGGGAAAAGGATGAGGTGCGCGACCATTATATCAATACATACGTGAACTCCTCCAGGTTCCCGTTGCCGGAAAGAGCAGATCCAAGCGACACCACATTGAGCGACAGCATACCACGTGAGGAGTTTCAGGTGCGGAAGAAGAGACGCATAGAGGAGCGCAAGAAGATCATCGAATCCACACAAATTACTGGTCCTCTTCAGCAGAAGCCTACCAGCTCAGTACCCAGTTGTCATGAAGTCGCAGGTTACATGCCAGGTCGTCTGGAGTTTGAGACCGAACATCTCAACGAGGCGGAAGAAGCTGTCCAGCACATGCAATTCTCCCCCGATGAAGGGTTTAACCCGGTGACTGGCGCCCTCGAACCCGAGCTGGATCTCAAGATGGTAGTAATGGGCGTCTACAACGACCGTCTCACGGCTCGAACGGATCGCAAGCGCGTGATCTTCAATCACCGGCTACTGGACTACCGCAAAAACATGGCAATAGACAAGAAACGTACCAAAGATCAACGCGACCTCTATCACAAGTTGAAGCCTTTCGCCCGTATGATGTCGCATCCAGACTTCGTATCGATATCTGAAGACTTGGAAAAGGAACAAAATCTTCGGCAGGCCATCACGCAGCTGCAGGACTGGCGGCGAATGCGTATCAGCACGCTTGCTTCGGGCGAAAAGTACGAGGTAGAAAAAGCTGCCCGCCAGGCTCGCACCTCACAAGCACTAGGCCAGTTTGACCGTCTAGCAGGGAGTGTTCGCGGCAACAGGCAAGCACAGGCCCCTCATGAGACCGCACAAGCAGTCACAGAGTACACAACCAAGGACATACCCGTCCGTCTCACACCTGCAAATCCCGCTGCACCTGCAAACGGCACAAATGGCGTATCCAACGGCCTTACCACCCCGCCTATGCCATCGCCCAAATCTCGTGCTTCACTGCAACCAGTCCCGACTATAGTGCCTCTTAACATGAACGGCGACAACGCTCCTGATTGGCAGCTCCTGTTACCCGCAGAGCGAGATCTCTGCATCAAACTGCGCATTCAACCCAAGCCGTATCAATTCATCAAAGAGAGCATTTTCCGCGAGGCTATGAAGCAGGATGGTAAGCTCAAAAAGAAGAACGTCCGCGAGCTGAGCAATGTCGACACCACCAAAGGCGGCAGGATCTTTGAGTTCATGCTCGAGGAGGGTTGGCTGGGGAATGCGGCGAGGGCTTGAGGAGTGATGGGAGCGCTGTGCACATGACGTGCATATTTTTCACCACCCTTGCCTCTATCACTCTCCCGGCGTTGTTTTGAGGTCTGTCTTGTCTTATTTAGCGCACTATAACCACACAGGAAATCGCAATGTTTATGTCTTATGGCCTTTGCCGATCACTTCTTCACATTCAACCTGTGTTAGCAAACATGTCTCGACGAGTATTGCCCGTAAAAAAAAGTGTGTATACGCTCTGCAGTCAGCCGATCTGCGATCACGCCTCTTGTCTGAACAAGGAGGTATGCATCCATGCCAACAAAACATCTACCGCACCCGAATTGACAGCAAAAACAGCTATGCCTAACAATCGCCCCCAACCAAAAATTCGCCATCAAGGAAGAATGTATTAACACGCTTGAGGATGCCAGAATCCGCTATACTACATTTCATCCCCGCCAACCACCCCGATCGCAAGCCCCTGGTCAACAGCCTACCGCCATCGCCGTGACTTAAGACTAACTAATCAACCAACAGCACCGCGCCTTTTTCCGCAGAATCTAGCAAAATCTATAGCGTCGACGGAAACCAACTCGAGAGCTGGCAAAACGCTTATGCTCCAACCCCGACTCCGGCTGTAGGTAATGTTAAGCCCCGGCCGAGCCTCCGATCACGAAAGTGCGAAAAGGATACCAAGGAGAGATATTCAGTCATGGCAAGGTGTTGGTTGATAGCCGCAGCTTGCAGTTCCGATCGGCCATCATAGCACAGAGAATTCCCACCGATAGCCTACGGGAAGGAAGATATAAGACAACAGATTCAACTAACTCATCTCTTTGAACAAATTAGATTTCAAGCGCCGCCAACATGACATCTGCAAACACAAAGCGGATCGACGGACGCCCTGTTCATTACTGTTATGGCCATCGGTGGTTTGACGGATCGTACGTGCAGGCATGGGATGATTTCCATGACTTGGAGATGGTTTTTTTTGAGGAGGGTGTTGCTTGTGGGATTGTGGAAGGATACAATAGGCTCCCCACGGTGGTGGTGTGGTGATAGTAATGTTATTATTATGGTTCTGCAGAATTCTCCAGGAGATGACAAGGTGATGAGGGCTTCAACAATGGGGAGGTCTAGGCCGTGGTCGTGGTCGTGATCGAAGGTCTTAGAGTCTTTCGATCTAGGGCTCAGCGTTGTAATGACTTCCATTCCCCTGGTCGTAAATCGTCGACGACACCAACGTTGGTACAGTAAGGCACAAGTCTCGCTGGCCTTCCTTAGCTGATGTCGGTTCTTATACTTTCGGTACCATTGAAGTTTGAAAAGTAGCGTCAAAGGTTGGATGTGACACCGACGATTTCGAACCTTCCCCTTCCCCAGGAATGTAACATGTGGTTGTGTGGCCTCACGCATGAGAGTCAAGGTCGAAAACTTTCGATGTATAATCGACAAAGGGCAAGACTATTGAATTGTTGTCGGTAGAGATTCCGGACGACAGTTCTAGGCTTGCTTGTGGGTTAATGATGATTCCAAATGCCCTAAACAGGGCCTGGGAATAAGCACTCAAGGAGTCAAGTGTCATCAATCGGTTATTTCCGTGAGGGCATCCTTGCGTGAACAACTTAGCCAAACCGTTAGGCTCCACCTTCGTAATCAGCCACTGGGGTCATGGGATCGAGAACGTTGCAGCGAGGTTCTTTCGCAATATTTGATACATATCTAGAGTATCTTCCATCGCGAGCGGTCTGACACCCGGAAAGTGATACCGCTTAGTTCCGTCCAGTTCGTGAGTTTCGGCAATCTGTGACAAGCAGGTTTTGAATAGTCAAAAGAGCCAGGAGATGTGGCAAAGTGAATCCAAGCAATCCACAGCGGCATCGAAGAGCATGGTTCGAAGGTCGATGCGAGCCTTGCTCGGTCTGTTTCGAGTCAATACAGGACGTATACACGTAAGAAAATGTCAAGTCCCTTGCAACTGACGGAGTTTCGAGCGTCGGCTGCCTGGGCCAATCAAATGAAAACAGTGTGATACCTAGTGACTGAAACCAGTGGTTTGAGGAACTGCGGAACGAAACTTTGCAGGCGTTTGCGTCGTTCAATGTAAAGTGCAGATTCGATGTTCTGGAGAAACAGGACGCACATGCTCCTGAGGTGGAGTGCGCCGTATCTAAAGTACGGAGCTCGGTCTCCTAGCAGTCTTGATGGTCCCTCACTTTTTGTCCTGACTGGATGAGCTATCTCTTGATTTTTCCGGTTAGAGAAATGCTTTTGCCATCAAACAGAATGGATGTCACTTGGGCCTATTCATGTTTTCCAAAGAAATACACATTGCGATCTTGACTGTTTGTGATGTTGTAGTCGGAGCGGAGCAGCTTGCTAAGGTCAATTGATGTGGCAGGAGTGCAGTTGCAACATTTTCGGGCTCCGTTTACTTCGAAAATCGAATGTCACCAATTGAGGCTGTTTCGAAGGACTCCCGGCGAGCAGCAAATGTTACAGCAGACGTTGTACTAGAAAGGCCACCTTACCATGGGCTTGGGTTAAGTTTTCCAGTCCCGTAGTCATAGAAACGGTTGTGGAAATCACCTCACCAGCGGCCGTTGAATCATCCCAACGCCGTGGATCCGGAATTCAAATAGTAGACGACAGACCCTGATGACAACTCGTCGACGCCTTCAAGTCAACAGCTGGCGCAATAGATGGGTCCAACTGGGGTGTTTCATGTCTCGGGATTTTGTGGTAGGAGCCGTGTCCAAGCTTCGAGGCCACCACACACTTCACAAGCCTGTGAAATCGCCAGTATACTAGGCAGCAGGCTTCCACGTAGATTGGTCTTACCATGCTGTCCCTGGCTAAATTGCAATGCATCAGGTTGAGTGATATTCTGATAGTCCAGATGCCTGCCACGTCATTGTAAAATCATTGGCTGAGTGCATCACGAGGAGAGAAACCGTTGCACCGCGCGACTCGGTCAACGGCAAATACCGGCCAGTTGGCTGACGTCTGCGGTGTAACGGACCGATGCATTCATGCGGATGTGTAACGAGACATACTTGCGGGGGTTTGTGGATGGCAGGCCGAAAGAGCCAGCGTCCGAGCCTCGATGGAGGAGTTGAGTCTTCTCAATCCCGGAGGACGAGACCGTCGAGGAAGCCAGGTTGTATCATGGCATGTGAGATGCCCAGTTCAGCAGCGTATCACTGCAAACTAAGGCAAATAGCTTGCTGTATCCGCCTCCCCGAGATGGGATGATTCAAACCTGTCACACGTCCGGCGTGGTCCATAACTCTCGAGAACGCCCGCGATGATCGTCGGGATACGGGTAGTCTCGTCCCGCACACGACCATCAATGACAGACCGCCACGTGTGAACGAATGTGTTGGTTGTGCCGAACGCTCGTGTGAGGGATCGTAAGGGAAGCTGTTCTTCCCACAGGCGTACATTGATTTGGTCTTAGCGAGCTCCTCAATTCGACGAGGAGATGGAGGCACGGTGAGTCGCTTATCCTCACACTCGCATTGTTGCCAACGTGCCGGCTAAGCAAATACGCGGCTCGCTGATATTTGCCTATGTGAATGCTCTTGCATTTACAAAGACCCGGTCACTGCAGTCCCATGCCGAGCCATACTATGTGCATTGAGGGCGAAGTAGCGTATATTTTGGCTTGGTCGAATGCGACAAGTCTCAAGGCCTCAACCCGGTAAAGAACAACGGGTTGGGCGGACTCATAGCCGTCCGGGTTCCTTGGTTTACTGATTCGCCCCAGCGTGTGAGAGCCAATGCACCAGGGTCTCGAGAGGTCCCCATGCGTTCGCTTTTAGACTTTGTTCCTTCACGGCTCTACTGGAACAATGTGTGCGTTATTCAAGCGACTGAACTAGGGCACGAGCAGGCTCCTGAGGTTGAGGGGACTTTTGGCTGCAGCACCGATGCCATGCCGATCGACGGTATCGGTATCTTCTTAAACAGCTTGAGCGTCAAATCGGAACGGCTGGCAGCCATTGTTGGGTTGCTGTTCATGACTACCGTCCAGCAATCTGCTGTGCTGTGTAACTCTGCACGCCACCTGTCCAGATGAACGTCTGAAGTTGCCGAGAACATTCGAGGACAGGTTCCAAACAGAATGACTGGTATTCTGCACCGGTTACCAGGATTGGCGAAGACAGGTACCTGGTCAAGTGGACTAACCTGTGGGCCCGTCAGATTACGCAGAGCCAATGAGCCACCGTTATTAGTGCAGTGCAATTCGGTACTTGGTTGCTTCGTGCTTGTTCGTTCGATGGTCGAGAAGGTCATAAGCATGCACATGTCGTGCTTCCCGTCGTTGCAAGAGACCTTGACAATCTGACAGTCTGGCAGGTGTCAACGTCAAATTCACTAACTTGGGGATTTATTTTCGCACAAGAAGTGACAGGCAGAACTGCAGTCTCGAAAGGTTAGTCGTCAACGACCCTTCTTTGCTGTGCTTCATTGACAAAGCAGCAATGCTCTCCGCAATGCCGTATTGTTGCTGACACACACGGCATAGTATAATGGCAGCACTGCCGCAGCCAACCGACAATGGAGTCGCAGTGCGCCACGGGCGGGAGTATTGTTCCTTTGGCCTGCAAAACAACATCAGCTGTGTCCCGGTGGACGATGTGCGTGATCCACAACCACGTTAATCCTCTGGTCTATTTTGACGTTGTACAGGAAGAAAACCAACGCTCCGACAGCCATGGGGCTCTCCTGGCCCCAATGCTGGTGTTTCTGGATTTTCCGCTCCCTGGTGTTGATTCTTCCTCGGTACTCGATTTGGGCTATGGTACAGGCACATGGTGTTCCGATTTCTTGGACGTTTACGAGTACCAGGAATGTGAGGTGAGTGTCACCCATGTACTTTCCAATCCACTCAGAGCATCTCCTTCGAATTGCTAATATGCTTCAGGTCGTTGGCGTCGACATCATTGACCGAGACAACACCCACTCCGGACAGCCAGAGAGCGACGGACATATCGGAGAAGATCACCATGTCGATGCCGCAGGATTCGAAAGAAGGGTGCACTGGAATCTCAATGCGTCAATCCAAGACATGCCATCTGACAGTGACACTAGGCTGAGAAGGGAGGTATTCCACTTGATAAACAGTCGATTCCTCACAGACGGCATCAACACGAAACGTTGGCGCAGCCTTGTAAAAGAGTGTTGGGAGCTTCTCGTACCGGGAGGATGGCTTCAGATGGTCGAGCCTGTCTGGATGTTTCAGTCTGACAACGGAAAGACTGAATTGTTGCAGCGTCTCACAGCGTGGTGGGACCACTATGCCTATGCCCTACAGCAAATGGACAAAAATGCCCGCATTGGCAGGGGGTTGAGTTCCATCATGGGAGAAGCCAAGTTCCAGGAAGTAAAGTCGGAAACTCAAAGCATTCCAGTGGCAGGCTGGAGGGACGGTGTGTTAGACTCTGCTTACATCTCTATGTTCATCGACATCAGTGGCTGACCGTTTCACAGATTACATACAGCAAGGGAACCGCCATTCCGAGCTGATAACAGAGATGTTGCGTACTCATTCTCTCGTACCGTTCAAAACAGTTCTAGGAATGAGCGATGATGAGTATGAGCGGATCGTGCAGGGGGCGATAGACGAGCTAGCGGAGAATGGTGAGATTGCGAGGATATACATCCATGTGTCGGTCTTGCTCGGGATTCGGAAATATCGTTCACTGATCATGGTCCAGGCATGTTGTATACGGACAAAGACCACCCGGGCCATGTGTTGGACTTGCAAGCTCTTCGGGCAGACCTGGTGCATCCTCATGTTGAGCGCAACACACGACGGAGACTTCCGTCCGACTACGGCGTCTACACCGTAATACTGATTGGACGCCCACCCGATCGCTCATACAGGCAGCGTTTGGCACGTTCGGCGGCAAGGCGATGATGAATAGTGAACGCGTCGATGATATACCAGCGTGAGTGATGGAAGAGAGGTCGTGTGCACGGAATGCGGATGTTGGTGCGAAAGGAAAGGATGATGAGATGAAGTGAGGTTAGAAAGTTAACGAGTCTCGGCAATTTCACGCTGCTACAACACCATCAATCTAAGGAACCGAGAAGATGGTAGGTTTGCCTTGGCACGAACTGTGTCACGAACTCAAACATGGGACGATCAACACTAGTCCGCACGGCACAAGCACGACTCTTGAAGACGTATATCGAATACACATCCGACGACTAAGTCGACGACGACGAACAATGTCGTGCACATGGGGGTTTCCTGACCACGTTGATGCTCAAGCTTAGTGACAACGAATGTCCTGTTGCCCCTACAACGACACTGTCTCAAGCCTAAAGATCTACGTACAGTGCCTCCATCCATCCCGACGCCCTGGTCATTGCTATCATTCTCCTGGTCCCGAGCCCAACGCTACAGCAAACAGTGCATATCACTGGTCATCTCGAGATCATACCGACAGGGGTAGGTGATCGCATTTGCACCTGTATGCGAATGCATGCGGTCTTCGTCTTAATGAACTCCCAGAGTATCAGACGGCTCTCACACCTACGGAAAGGAAATGCACAACATCACAGTCACATCACTTGTTAGCCGATAGGATTGCTCTTTGTAAATTGATGGAGTACAATCATGGGACCAGCACTGCACGAAGCACTATGCGCACTTGCCGAAGAATTAGCTGCTGGCATGCGGAGCCGAAAACTAAAATCTTCATCTATGTACCCAAGTACCTTTGCACTATTGGACTTACCGTACCGATAGGCACTTGACATTGCACTGGAACTGTTGATCGATACTTACATGTAGGTATCGAACAAGTCAAACGCGTCACGATGATGCAGAATGCAACAAGCAGAAGTCATTGGCGGGTTGCCTTACTTGGATCCTTCCATCGATTTCTACCTTTGCTCATGTAAAGTATCGAATGATCGCGGTCTTCGGCATCAGTTCACGTGCCGACATCCAATGTGGGTCGTATGGCGTTCCTCTGATCAGAACCTCGCACGGTTAAGGGCGAACATTCTTTGCACTATGCGCTGGCTAGATCCCACTGCCCTACAGCCGGCTCTACATGTACAGACTGAACCGGTGTCGCTTAGGTGCAAAGATCGCGTTTTGGCGATACACACAAGCACACCGCTTGCGGTTGATCTGCGGCGATATATAGCGTCGAATCTGCGACTTGACATCCCCGCGGAAGACCCAGCACATTTGTACTCGTGATGAAGTAGAGAAGCAAGTGAATGGGAGTATTGTCCCGCTCAATCGATGGGCGATGTGATGCGGGCAAGATCCGAGACTCGTAATCAGTTTAGCTTTGGCCCACCGTCTCCGTCTCCCCTAGACTGGAAAGTAACAAAGCTAACGAGTCGTGGTACGTGCTTTGGAGGTGAAACGCATCAGCCGCTATAATGCAGTCGTGGTGCGAAGTCAATAATATTGACTACTTTCAGCTACATGTACATTTTTGAGTGAAGGCCGAACAATTGAGGTACCTGTGGGTGTCATTGTTATTTTCAAAGGCCTGCCAACAGAATAGATTTAAAAATGTGGCGTACCGCATTTCCTGACCCATTATGCCCTGGCACTTCCCGTGGACAGCCCATCATCGAGGAAAGTGTCCGCCTCCGGTGATGATTTGCCTTGAGTCGAAAGGAAGATGAGCTAATGGTGCCATGACGGTCCATATTCGACGTGTGGTTTTCACCACCCTTAAGGATGATCGAACCAAACAATTCCGAGCTTCGCACCTTTGTCTCGCGTTGGCTCATGGTCGGGCGTTGGGCGCCTCCAGATCTCAAGAAATAGACAGGCGTAAGATTGGCCCACAAAACCCAACCAATCGAGCTTGCGATGCTGTATATGGTCGTACACAAAGTCGATCGACAACCCAGTAGAAGTACAAATTTCAGTAGCAATCCGGATATCAGCAGTCGCCCGAGTTGTGATCTTGAGCCAAAACGTAAGCATTACCACCGTAATGCTCAGTCTTCGGTGGCCGCCTCCTCGGACTTGCGCTTCTTCTTCGACTTCTTCTCGCCATCGTCCTCGCTGTCCTTGCTCTTCTTCTTCTTTTTCTTCTCTTTCTTTGCATCGCCATCCTCCTGTGGTGCGTCGTAATCCGCCTCTCTCTTGCGCTTCTTCTCCTCCATCTTCTCCTTCATGGTGTCGTCCCTCTTCTCTCTGACTGCACGCTCCTTTGCCTCCTTGCCCAAGAAGTATTCGCCGCTCTCGATCTGCTTGTCCAGCTTGCTCTTCTCCTGCGCAGGCGGGAATGGCGTGTATACCTTCTTGCTCTTGTCGGTGACATTGTGTGGTACCCTGCGCTTGGACAAGTTTCTCTTTTTGAAGTGGGGCAAGAACCGATCCCAGTTTTCGTCCTTGAGCTCCGGGTCTTTTGCGAGTTCACGCTTGATCATGAGCTCCTTGATGTGGTAGATGGGGTGGATGTTGGCCATGCAGTCGTCGACAACACGGCGCACTTCCTTGAGCGACTTGTAGCCACCCATGACGGAGACGGTGTTACCCTGAACCAGGATGTAGGTTTGTGTGAGCAGCTCGAGTGCCTTAAGGGTGCTTCCGTTGGGTCCGAGGATGCGCTGGCGGCGTTTGACGAAGCGGTCCTTGTTGCGCACTCTGCCTCTGATCTTGATGACATCGCACGACATGCCGTCTTCCAGCACCTTGATCGCCTGCGGCGCAGGAACGCTACGGGCCAGCAGCTTGATCAGGTCGCGTGCGTTGAGAATGGCTGCAGGATCGTAGGTCTTTCTGGTTGTCTTCACCGTCATGCTACCCTCAACAAGGTCAAGGGTACACGCGATGCCGTGCTTCTCCAGTGCTCGAGTGATCATGCCCCATGATGCCTTAAGATACTGTTCGCGGTACTTCGGAAATAAAGTCGCAAATGATGACTCTTCGCTGAGGGTGCCACCAAGGTTGTGTTCCGGTTTGAAAGCCTCCTCATTCCATTTGTCGATGTCGTCTGTGTCCCACGGCTTGTCCTTCTTATATGTGGACGGCATTTTTGCAGGTAGGTAGCGTGTGCGATTGTGGCGATGCGATCTGAAGAAAATAGGTCGCCTCGCTATAAAACGAGTGTGATGTTGCGATCGGGAAGAAATAGATGCGCTTCGCTATAAAATTATCTAAAGCGAAGAAAGCGATCGCGGCAGCCTCCCGCCAATCACGTCCAAGCGCGCTTTCACTCACGCGATCACATGCGGGGAGCTCTTGCTGCACTTATGCTGTGCCTCTAATGTGCTAGCTGCAGCAGCCTCTTCGCTGGTCAACCACCGTCAGACTCGACTACGCACGCTGACATGGCCTCTGCCGACAGACCGCGCACTTTTCTGGACATTGATATTAACGGTGAGCCTGCTGGCAGGCTTGTCTTTGAGCTCTTCGCAGACAAAACGCCAAAAACCTGTGAGAAGTACGGCATCAATTGGCGTGCAATCGCAAAGCAGGGATGCTGACAGAAAGTACGCAGTTTCCGCCAGCTCTGCACATCCGAGCACAATGGCCTTTCTTATGCAAAAGCGCCTCTACACAGAATCATCGAGGAATTCATGGTGCAAGGCGGCGACATTGAAAAAGGCGACGGTACGGGTGTAGCAAGCATCTACGGAGGAGAATTCGAAGATGAGAATCTCGGATGGCGAGACATGGACGAGCCGGGATTACTGGCTTCCGCAAACCGCGGCAAGGACACCAACGGAAGCCAGTTCTTCATCACAGTCGACAATTGCTCTCACCTTTCAGCGAAGCACACGATCTTTGGAAGAATGATTTCGGGACAGGAAACTCTCGACAAGATCATCAACGTTTCCGTCGACGCCAATGACAAGCCGTTGCAACCGGTGCTGATCAGCCGCTGCGGCGAGCTCGAGAAGAGAGGGAAGCAGAAGCAGAAGCAGGAGCAGTCTGTCGTGGAGGACAGTGCTATTTCTACCCACAGTCGCGATCGAGGGCGGAGACGCCGCAGCGGCAGTTCCGATATCGACATGAGCGCAAGTCCGCCGCCAAGACCTGTCCAACGAAACAGACGTCAGAGCGACAACGTGATTGACGAAGGGCTTCGCGGCAGGCCCCGTCAACGCTCCGCATCACACTCTCCGTCTCAGGCAATCGAGGAGAGCGGCGAAAGTGAGCCAGAGTCAGCAACAGAGATGCATAAGCGCAAACGCTCTCAAAGCCCAAGCCGTCACAACGCTGCTCCTATGCCGCACAACGACGAGACTTCTTATGGCCAGCGCAGACGACGGAGCTTGCCAAACCAGTACGCTGAAGAGCGAGCACGGCGGAACTATGGTGAAGAAGATCGATACCGGCCGTCACCTCGACGTGACAATCGCTACGCAGGTCGCCGAGACGACGCTCGCCCGAGGCAACGCCAAGATGATAGGTATATACCGCACGACCGTTTTGGCGACGATGGTAGGCTTGGTGGCAGCGGCGGTAGGCTGGGCAACGACAATGTTGGCGGTGAGAACGATCCTCCCGTCAAGTACAAGGGTCGCGGCTCTATGAAGTATCGCGAACCTGGGCGTTTGTGATTGTGAGTGGCTCAATTTCATCAATTCGAGTAACGACGGCATGAAAGTCTTTGCGCGAGCTATCGCTGCATAAATACTGTCTATTTGGCAATGTATCCTCATCATGGACATGCTTCTAGGTAGGTGAGAGGTGATGGTTGATGATAAGCGCGCCGACATTGTTTCAATGACGGCGTAAATGGCCGGCTTACACTGACGTTCAGGTCTTTATTGCGTTTGCAGGACACCTAATTCTTCGTCCTGCATAAACAACATAAATCAAATGCACGAGCATTACACCAAGGCAGACATTCAGACACGTTCTGTGCATTTTAGTTGCGCGATTGGGATCTTATCAGCGTTGTTCTGATGTTAACCTCGGTATCAAATTTCGCTTTTGAGGTGAACTCCGCTGAGAATCGTGGCGGGTCTTACTTGCGAGTATCACGCTGTTTCTGCCAACATGAATACATAACTAAGATTGACGCTCGTGATACTCGCTCACGCTCTGGCGCCACGAGTTTTCTTTCTGAGGTCTCCAAGACGGATGCAAGAGTTCCCGCCGGGGAGAGAATAATATGCTCTAGCGTTCAGCCTGATGTCGATGAACCTTCGTTGCACACGATCTGGCGTTACCTGCCTGGCACAGCCTTTGCTGACGTTGCAGACGTGGGTCTAGAGCCCGGCACACTACTCGCTGCACATACGAACAGCTCATGGCGGATGTCGATCTAGACGCTGGCAAAGTCCCGACTTCCGTCTTGCAGAGTAGGTAAGTGGCTGCGGATGTTACGGAACTGCTCTTAGCAGCTCACAATTGAGGTTCTTAGATCTCTGTATCAGCTTTACTACTACCGTCAAGCTATCGACCAGACGTCACTATTCTCAACATGGTGGCCTCGACCCAACAAGATGGTTTCAACTTCCGCGAGGGTTTGCGTTGGCTTGAACCTCGAACCACATGGATGTATCGGCCACTGCGGGCATGGCGCCAAGACGAACAAGATCTCATTACTTACTTTGGCATGTTGTACTCAATGGTGGTACGATGGTCGAGCTTACGTTCACTTTCCCCACGTCGCTCGGCAAAGCTTATTTTGACTCCACAAGTCTTACGTATCGTGGGGTTTGCAAGTACTTTGTACACGCAGCTTTCCCCTCCCCTCTCTTACTTTGACAAAGACATTTGGAATGGTGAAGTAGAAACCTACTTGGTGCGGTGCAACAATTGCAGAATTCTGCATAGATGTCATCCTTCAACCAAATCGTGAGAGCCTCAATCGCGCTGGCAAACGAACATCCTGACATTGTCATCAACGTCTAACGGCCTGGCAGTATCAGCCCTACGGTCGGAAGAACGGATCAGTATTGGATACGCTGGACACATGATGTACTCGGATTGAACGGCAGAACTTGTATCCAACAGCTCGATCCTGATGCGAGCATCCCGCGGAACTGCTCTCTCTCTCTCTCTCTCTCTCTCTCTAGTCGACACGACCGCTATCGAACTTTCATCATGGTTCCCAGCGGCGAAAAACGACCCGTGTTGGATCGTCTTCTCAACGCGCCATGCGTGCGGCTCAGGAACAGCTCTGACGTGTTCCTGCAGATTTGACACATCGACCCGTGCAGTACCGTTGATCGTCGAAGATCACTGCCAGGTACTAGCTACTATAGAGCAAGTTCGCTCGATTTCCCCTCTATTCTCCGAATGCGGTTCTGGATGGCGCAAACTATCGGCATCAGGTCGTTCTATTTCCAGTGCACACGATTGAGAATGTCATGCACTGGCTCTGTGAGTGGCCTGTCCGCAGGTTCCGATCTCGATATCCTGGATTTCAAGAACCATACTGTTGCCAGGAAAGACCTCAGACGCTGATATAAAAAGGACCTGGAGTGCCCTCAATTTCTGGTTTCGTCAAAATCACCAGTCTCACAAGATCATCACTATCTTCCAGACCACACTTTCGCTTTCTCAACAACATCGATCATCATGATGTACGCATACGTCGCCGCTGCAGCTCTCGCTGGCAGCGTTTCGGCGTCGGTCCTCCCTAGAACTGACGGCTGTTGCTTTCAGTTGACAGCTTCTGGTGGAGAGTCCGGCACCATTGGCCAGCTCGGAGACGGCCAGAACCGCATTGGAGGAGGCTACGCTCCGGCTACCTACTGTATCTCAAACGGAGAAATTACAGACTCGAACGGACGTGGTTGCATTCTCACCCCTCCCACCACCCAATTCCAGTGTGATGTTGGAGCGACGCCAACCGGAGGTTTCTCTATCAGTGCATCTGGCCAAGTGGAGTACAATGGCAGCGAGACTTTCTACGCTTGCGGTGCTAGCGCATCTGAATACAACCTCTACACCAAGCCCGTCGAGAACCAGAAAGACTGCCACGAAGTGAAGCTGTCTTCTGGAGGCAAGTGCGCAGGTAACGGTGGCGCTGGAGGATCGGGACAGTCTTCATCGGCGTCAGCGCCCAAGGAGTCTGCCTCCGCCTCTGCTCCCGCGTCCATGCCCTCGGCGTACTCTTCCAAAGAGAGCATGTCCGCCTCCTCGATGCCTGCGAAGAGCACTCCTGCAGAGAGCATGCCAGCTTACTCCTCGCCCGCTCCTTCAAAGCCCGTTGAAAGCAAGCCCGCGCCCTCGAAGCCCGCTGAGAGCAAGCCCGTCGAGAGCAAGCCCGTCGAGAGCAAGTCTGCGCCTTACATGGCCGGTCCTTCGAAGCCTGCTGAGAGTAAGCCCGTTGAGAGCATGCCCGCTCCATCGATGCCCGCAGTATGCCCAGCAGCACCGACAGTCACTGTGACTGTTACTGAGGCATGCCCTTCCGCCGCACCTCCGGCCTCATCCCCAATGGCTCCAGCTTCTTCTCCAATGGCTCCAGCCTCTTCTCCAATGGCTCCAGCCTCTTCTCCAATGGCTCCAGCCTCTTCACCAATGGCTCCGGCCTATTCCATGCCCAACAGTGCAGCTCCGCCAGCTGGAACACCCGCCTCCCCGGCTGCCGGCGGCTCTGCTTGTCAGACCTCCCTTACTGGCGCCTACCAGACTCCTCACTTGATCGTCCCCATCTCTTCTGACAAGCCCGACGTCGCCCAGGGCACATCCTACTTTGGCGAAGTCAGCTCCACTACTAGCTCAATCTTCAACTTCGACGTCCCCGCCGAATACGCCGGAAAGCAGTGCTCCATTGTCTTCCTCTTCCCCGAGAAGAAGGACCTGACCACCGCCGACTACACTTTCTCCGGTTCCGGTAGCCTCGGTTGCAGCGAGCTCAGCTCTGCTGCGGACCAGAAGACCTCCTACAGCAACGCACCATCCGTCGCTAAGGACCTCGGCGATGTTGCCATCCAGCCCGGTAACAGCTACGTTGTTGCAACCGGCGACTGCAAGGCAGGCACCACCCAGTCCATCGAGCTTTCTTCTAAGGGCGGACTCTCGCTCCACTTCTTTGAGGACTACAACCCATCTCCTCTTGGCCTCTACATGACCTCCTGTTAAATGGACATTCTCGACAATGGAGGGTTCAGGTACCAAGGGAAAACGGAACGAAAACGAAATGTACGACAGATGAATCTCCACGGCGGAGACATAACGACCGATCACTCCTTCAACAACTTAAAAATATAGTAACTATGTAATATAATACACTCCTTTACTTGAACAAACCGACTTTGGGATTGAGCGCCGAAGAGAAGGAGGTGGTTCCGCAAGCTGTGCTGGAGATGGTATACGACAATTGGGTGAGCCAGCAGTCTTGTTCGCTTGCAGAAGGGTGCTCTCTCTCTGGCATCAACATTTTTTGGCGTACGAGAGTCGCTGGTTCCACCACGTAGCGACACCCGGACCAGCGAGAAACTGCAACACGGAACCTGCTCTCTCACTGGCATCGGTACGTCGAACACATGCGACAGCCGCTGATATTAGCTCGCGTCGATACTAGTCCCTTTGAGACACTCGTATATGGAAGCTGCTCTCCCACTGGCATCAGTGCCTGATTGACATACTGGAGTCGCTGATATCATCGCTGACGGGTATTCAGACCAGTGAGATACGCATAATTCGAATGAGCTCTCTCAGTGGCATCGGTCCATCGGAAGCGAACAAGAAATGCTGATACCAGCTCGCGTCGATACTCAGACCTCCGAGATACGAGTATCTCACAAGTACTTTCTCACTGGCATTGGTACACTTTTAACATACGAGAATTGCTGATATCACCATTTGTTAATGACCTTGCAGACACCATTCATGCCGGCATGCTCTCTCACTGGTCTCGCCATCTCTGACGCATGCGGGAGTCTCTGGTACCACCATCTGTAGTCACTCGGATCAGTTGGTCCAGGAGGGCACCAATGAATTGCTGAGCTATGGCTCGAGAAATACTGCCATATCATCTGCGGTGTGTTGCCTGAGAGTTCCTGAGCCGCATTCGATCGCAGGAAACACTAGTCCTATAGTCCGACGAGCTGGGTGAAGAGTCCTTACCAGTCGGATCCATGTTGCAACCATGGTGCACTGGCGGGTTCCTTGTGAAGTGAATATGGTAAGGCCATCGAGACAACGCATCTTAGTCTCCAATTGCTCGCTAGCTTGGCTGACCTCAGGTGGTGGTATCAGCGACTTCTGCATGCTACAAAGATGGTGCGACCATTGAGAGAGCCGAGCTTGAAGAACAGTGCCTCGTTGGCTCACGTATTTCCAGGCACTTGAGCACGCGTGCCCAGAGTGTTCTTTTTCGAAGGTCGCAATGATTGCGTTCAGTCTGGCTTCGATTACTCAAGCACGCATGCCAGAAAAATCTTGGTTGTTAGCTGCAGTGGCCTCGTTAGCCTGCGCGGTAGCACGTTCGATGAGCTCTCGGGCGGGACCTTTGTAGTCGTGGGCTTCGTCTTACTTAATGTTACATGGCTATTGGTACCAGCACAGCAACACTCACACAATGTTCCTGCTCAGCAAGCTCGCTCTGCACTTTCTCTTCTTAGGTCAAAGCCGCTTCAATTCGATCGGGAGGCTTCGACACGAGATCAACCCTCCGAAAGCATTCATTGCGGAAGTGGTTTTACAGCTTGGCGGATTAGGCTCGATGCGATTCAATCGGGTGATCTTGATACGATCTTAGGTACGCGATCTGTACACTACAGATGTCAGTGTTACTCACCCAGTAGAATGTGATCGTTTGTGATCTAGGAATGGTCACTGCTCAGATTCTTGCCTGAGGTCGAGCTTGTGAATGAAACAGTAAAAGACATTTGATGTGTTGTATCTGTCCAAGACTGGATACCAATTATCGTGGTATAGGTCAACCACTGCTTCAATGCCCGCAGGTTCCGAGTATGAATGTGTACACTGCAAAACTCAGTGACTCCCGGACTTGTATCGAGATCGAAATCCAATCTACGTAAGATATACGAAATCACTACACGCTCATCTGCGCACCTTTTATAGGATATGGTAGTGATTTACTGATGGTGTTGTACACAATGTGTGCATGTAAGGGTGGTTAACAGGAGTGGTCGTCGTTGGACGCAGTCGGTTCTGACCCGCGCCACAAAAAAAAAAAAGATAAGATTCTTGTCCAAGTCCGCTAAAAAATTCCAGCATCGAAAAACTCTACGGAATGCTAGATCGAAAGGAATCACATCGAGTGTTAGACAACGTTGTTCCTGATGATGCAGAGAACCTTGGAAGGCTTACTTGGCCCTTTGGATCGTAACCTCTCGTCGCTTCTAGAACATCAAGATATATAATTTTTGATCCTAGCCTTCATCTCATCAACAAGGTCGGCTGGCCCAATGGCAAGGCGCTTGACTACGAATCAAGAGATTGCAGGTTCGATCCCTGCGTCGATCAACAATGAGCATTGCCATTAAATGCAATCTTTTTTATGGTTTTTGGGCAACTTGGTATCCTTGTTGTAGTTGGAAATGAGTTTTAGTCGTCCGAACTTTTTGGGCAGCGACTCTGCTGTCTTTTCTTCGAGCATAGGATTCGACGACGTCTGCATACATGCGGGATCACTATTGTCCGATGAGGAGAGAAGATGGGGCCGTCGAATAGTGGTGTTATGTCATTTTGTTTGGAAAAGCTGGACTATAGTGGCTTGTCACATTATTGCATGTCTTTCCTCACAAGCCAGTCGACGTCTTGAATACCTCGCGATTCTCGTGTTGTCGTCTAACGATACATGTGTGGAAACAGAAAGCGATGGAAGTGTGGACCTGTTTGAGGAGAGAGGGGGAACATTAGACTCATCTAATGATTGTCTTCCCTTCAATGGACGATTTACACGACGTTACGAGTGACATATTACAGCAACTCGCGTGGAAAATTCAGAGAAGAGAAGAGATCGATGGAAAAAAGATAGTACAGTAATTTCACTTTTCTCATGAGGGATAAGCCGTAGCTGCATCACAATGCCTGTAGCAATGATAGATAGATAAAAACAAACAGCGCCTTCGCCAAAACGCACGACGTAATAGACATCCTCCCAAATCAGGAAAGGACTGAGCAAGTCTCGACTTTTCTCTTCGCCATCCTCTCGGATCTCTTGTTCGCCCAAGAGACAGCATTAACGAAAGAATGGGGTTACCGATATAAACAAAAATAGCAATCATGATGGCGTCGTCGCCTTCTAGGCAGAGTCCGAGCTGTTACCATCGCGGAAGCCAGCCTTCTCGTCCTCTTCCACAAGAGTCTCGCGGCCGGTTCCATTGGCCTGGGCGACCTTGGTCGGGCTCAAAATGCCGCTGCCGTTACCTTTGCCGCCCTTGCCTTTGGTGCGCTCGAAGAAAGTGCTAACTTCAGAGCTCCAGCCGTCCTCGTCGACCTCGTCGCTCTTGTCCTCCTTCTCCTGTGTGCGGCGGAGCATGGCAGCTTCCCAGTCGGCGCGCATCTCCTCGACGCGCTGCTCGTAGTCCTTGGCGGCGTCGTAGTGCTTGCCGACACCGCGGATGCGCTCCCAGAGGGACAAGTGCTTGGGGTGGATGGCGACTCCGTGGTAGTCAGCTTCACGGCCATCGCGGATGTATTGCCAGCGACGCTCCTGCTCCTTGAGATCAAGGCCGGTGGTGTCGGGAAGGAAGAGCCAGGTGAGGAGGGCACCGCCAAGACCAAACCAGGGAACGACCATGAAGCGTGTGGGGATATCGATGTAGTTGTAAAGCACAGCAGCGAGAAGAGCACCCATCTTTCCAGCGGCGGCAGAGAAACCGTGAGCGGTGGCGCGGATTGGCGTAGGGAAGACCTCGGCGGCGGCAATGAAAGTGACACTGTTGGGACCAAACTGGTTGAAGAACGAAGAGAGGAAGTACATAGCCATGAAAGAGTTGAGGCCAGGTCCCTTCGCGTAGTATTCGTAGTTGAAAGCCGGGATGACGAAGAGGATGAAGTCGCAGAGGAAACCGATGATCTGCATCCACTTGCGGCCGTAGAGCTTGTTGTCGATCATGAACGAGGCAAGGTAGTAGCCGCAGAGAGCGACACCAACGTTGACCAAGTTCCATAGCCAGTTAGTCATGACTGAGGAGTTGTTGGGGTTGAGCGCAGCGATGAATTGAGCCTGGAAGAGCTTGTTGCCGTAGAAGAAGACGTCGTTGGCGAACCAGGCGCCGGCGGTGGCGATGAGACGGGGACCGAAGTAAGTGAAGGTCATCTTCAGAGACTTGACATCGTAGCCAGTAACGGACTGCTTTTTCTTCGCGATCGCCAATTGCTTCGAGGCGGACTTCATCTTGTAGAAACGGAAGTAAACGAGCCAGAGCGTGCCAACAGCCGGGATGGCGAAGGAGATGCGGTAGGTCCATTGCACCGAGTTCGTGGAGTAAGGAGGAGTTCCCTTTCCGGAGTGGAAGATCAAGAGCAAGAGGATAAGAAGGACCTGGTTGAGGAATTGACCCCAACCTTGCATCAGGAAAGCCGAAGTAACCTTGCGGCCACGGTGAAGACGGTCGTCGCGAGTCGAGACTTTGCCCGAGCCAACGGCGTTCTCCATACCAGAGGTGGCAGTCATGGGGTACTCGCCACCAACCCCGATGCCGTAGAAAAATAGTGACCAAACGTAGCAGATGACCCAGCCGTCTGTAAAGCTGGTTAGTTGAGCGCTCTCTTCGAAGTCCACGGTTCATACATACTGAGTGTAACACCCCAGGCGGCTGTGAGCATGAGAAGACCGACGAACATGATAGTAGCGTCCTGGATCAGACCAAAGCGACGGCCCATCCAGTCACCGATGATACCGACGAGGATTTGACCGACAATGATACCGATGATTTCGAGATATTCGATGGACTGAACCCAAGTTTCGTTGCAGACAGTGTATGAGCCCCAGCAGTTGGGGAAAGCAGAGGCGAGGAGAGGCTTGACGTTTCCGATGGAGAACAGAACGTAACTGGAGGATTGTTAGTAATTCATCTGACGATTTCCGAGATTCGATGTGACATACCCTTCAAGCAAGAGACCGGCACCAGGGATGACCATGTTACGCATGTAGTAACCGAGGGGGCTGAGAGGGTCTTCCTTCATCATACGACCGATAGCCTTGAGTTCTTTCTTGGCTTCTGCGGAGTCGACCTTGTTGACGAACTTGATGCGCTGCCAGATGGGCATATCTGCCCAGTAGGTGCCAGCCTCATCGTAACTGTCGTCGGGAAGCAGTAATGACTTGAAGACTTCCGATTCATTCTTGTTCATGACAGCTTCGTTAAGAATGTCGGCAGTGGCAACATGGTCACCGGTTCGGTTGGGACCGTGAGGAGCGGCAATGCCGTAGTCACGCATGGAGTGGTCGCCACCCATGGTTGATGATGTGTGTGAGAGCCGGTGAGATGTTGCAAGTTATCGCTTAAGCGAAAAGTGATAAGAAGGTCAGAAGCCTTATGAAGAAGCTCAAGGACAAGCTTTGTAGGCGTTCTGGGCGGCGGCTTGCTCGGCGCGAGATGATGTGTGCCCAGTGACCGATGCTCGTTGAAGACGGGCTAAGCTGCGTGGTGGGATTTGGTGGTGGTCCCAGGACAGCGTGCTCGTCGCGTGTGAGAGTCGCACGTTTCGCAGCAGAAGCTTGTGAGTGGCTCGCGGAAGCTGCTAAAATGCGCAAGGATCCGAGATGACCTAAACGTCCTATACGGAGACGAATAGCAGGGTAAGATCCGACCGCGTGGTTTCGGGGCTTGGTTGTCGGTAGCGAATGCTTATACCTGACAGCCGCTGTAGAGGAGGAGGGTGTAGCAGAAAGATGCAGAAGAGGCCTGGTGGAAAGGCTTGCTTCTTCCTAGAAAAATGAGAACACTGCGAGCGATGATGAAAGGTGGGAGGCGGGCCGTTTTGAGGTAGTGCTGTAGACTAATGCTATGGCCAACGTGTGGAGTAGTGGGATTGACTTTCAACGAGACTCAGGCGCGCCAGGACTCGCGAAAAGGTGAGCAGACTACAGAGTCTCGCCGGTTGGTCGAGGCGACTGCCGTCTGCCCTATTTTTTCTAGCCAGGTGCCACACACGCTTCCTGCAGACTAGGAGACGGCGCAAGCAACTTCTTGCCGGTCTGGCTGGCCTTTCCTTGTGCCGGGCAGGCGCCATCTTGGGCCATTTTCACGGTGGGCCGCGGTCAAGCCGTCTGATCTTTGTCTGTGCCGACCGCTGTCTTCATCATCGAGCCCGTCTGTGCCACGACCGATTCGACTCTCTTTAACAGCAGATACCCGCCTCTCGCATTTGAATTCTTCCGTCGACGCCGAGACGGCCGCGGCGGCATGCCTCTGCTGGCAAGGCGCGACAAGCATTGCCCGTTGAATTGCTTCACTGGGCTTTACCGTTTGATGCCAACCCGCCAAGAAGTGTCGTTGTTCCATCCCACACTCAGCCAATAAGCGTGCGCAAACCAGGCACGTTTTCTCGAAGGTCGACGCTAGAAACTCTCGACCCGGCGCAGGGTGCGTCTATCACAGACCCACCCTCACGGCAAGCGGCGGAGAAGGCGGAGCGTAGCATCGGAGCTCTACTGTAAGGAAAGTAAGAACTGTAGTAACATCGCCAGTGGCAAGATTAAGAATGGCACGTGGATGGCACCAGCGTCGACATCAAACACGTCCAGGATGAGGATGCGATCAAGGCTCAGAAGGGTGAGGTGGGTGACATCGGGGAGGTTCGCCTGGCTCGAATGCTTTGGCCCGACCCCGGACATCGACCCTCAGCAACACCAACTCATATTCAAACCGCATTCAAAGAGTGGCGTTCGCTTAAGAAGCTTGGTATTCTTGAACAAGCCTTTACTCGCTGCTCGCGTGCTCACCTGCTCGATGCATCCACTGCAGAAATTTTCGAGTCGCGTGCTCGCTTGCCCAAACCGCTCTCCCTCTGGTATGTCGCGTGTCTACTTGCCCAAGAGAGGTAGCCTAGGCCACGCATGCCATGCACCTCATATTTACGTTGAGACGATCCACGGAGTAACTAAACTAGGTCTGTGTGGTGAAGACTCCACTGAGGGTACCCGGGGTTGTGGGTTAGGGAGTAGGATAGACAGATGGAGGACCCTCTTGAAGCCATACAACCTTTCACTCCCAAGCACGTGTTGCCCATCCAGGCCGACCTTCCTAATGCCGCGTTGCAAACGATGGGACGTTCCAATGATAGACTGGGCGAACCGAGGCTGGAGAGAGCTCGTTGTTCTCACCATCAGGAAAGGTGTCTCGATCCACGATCTCAGGCGTTCACTTCCAAATGATCCTTGTAACCCAAAATTTCATTTATAGTTTGGTCATGCAGCAAGGCGGTATGCATACAGCTCCTGCCTTTTCGCATCTTCCGTGCAGACTGCAAACTGCACGGTTTCGGTTAGTCGGTCCGAGGTATTGATGTGTGTTGTGTTAGGCTGAATTCCGAGTAGACGACAACGCAACGGGAATGTCATTTCAGATGGAGTCGATACTTCGATCTATCCTTGGAGTGCCTCAGACCCGTTGAAGTATGGATGTCTTACTACTTGTTGGAAGTTGACAATTGACGGATGTTCGCGCATGTCACTTTCCATGTCGAAATCTGTAGGAAACGCCAATTCGTCAACGCAAACACATCTGGCTACATGAACATAGTGCTGACATTCACCGGATGTATGTCTATAGAGCCGGGAAGAAAGTGGTTGTGGTGGTTCAGATGTTCTCGACTGGACCATAGGGTTAGGGTTGGGGTGCGTATGTCCGAGCCTAAAAGTAGTGCATAAAGCCTGGTGATAGCTCCGTGGAGAAAGAGCGCATACGAGAAGAGAGCTGGCAAAGTAGTTGACGACGCTCTTGGAATGCCTGTCTGAACGTTGGCGGCCGTCGGTTTATACACGTTGTATGGCTTTCAACTTCCTGATAAGCGGGTCGGTCTGAAAGGCTTGAATGATGGCTTATGTGATTTTCAAGCAAGCCGGCCTCCCGACCGAAATATCAAATACAAACCACCTCACAAAATAAAAGATCGATCCAGTCGATAGCCGGTAGTCTGTTTAGTCGTAAGGAGTCCAGCTTGTGCCAAGACCCCGCTTCCTGACGGATTTTGCAACCACGCAAGTCGGAATTTCACTTACGGCTGCGCGCCTGCCTTATCAACGCCAACAACGCCAATATCAAAAGGATGTGCTCAACAAAAGCAAAAGAACAGGGTCTTGCCCGGACTCGAACCGGGGACCTCTCGCAATTGATTGCTGTCGCAAACCCTAAGCGAGAATCGTAACCACTAGACCACAAGACCTGCTTGATGGAAAGTTGAGACGGTTCGGTGATAGTTGAAGCTGCAACGCATCAGACCAACAGAGGGATGCAGGAAGAGCGCAAGAACCAGAGAGTAGACGGCCAGATCGGTCGAACGAACACGGATGCTCAGGGATCGATAAGTATGAAATTTCTCCTCCAGACCAGGAAAATTGCCGAACCGGCAGACGGAGTAATTTTCTGCAGCACTCCAGCGTTGCCCATGTGTAGCAGGTCACGACAGCCCAGTGTATCGAAACATAGGGCGTCTGGTGTCTGGGTGCATCACCAGCATGAGATGAACGTGGCCACTCCTGGGAGAGAAGAGAGCTCAGTCGTCGGACGATTCGAGTAAGCGCTCGAAGTCTCACATTCGCTTGCCAGAGATGCCGAATGGGCATACGAGCCCAGGATGTGTCTTTCGAACAGGCTCATCGATTCGGGATCGATGTAACTCGGTAATCATCGTTTCCTTTTTTGCCAGGTAAATTCGAGATCAGCTTTGATTGCGTGAGCACTGGCAGACCTGGGCGACGACGGAGCTTCAGCTTAAGCCGGTATCGTCGAGACGATGGAATGGGTCGCTGATGTACATGTAACGTGTGCTTGATACGGCGGAGTGCGGCCAGTGGCGATCGAGGAGGACTATGTTCAACTGATTCTTTGCAGATTTGGTGGTGTTTTAACAAGATGTAAAGGAAGTCATTGCGAGTAGAGATATCCAAGTGCAAACAGATGTTCATGTTCGTGTTGACAGAGTGGCAAGTGAGGGTCACAGTGATGCTCTGAGGGGCGATCGACAACCCCAACCCTGAAACCCTTAATTCAGTCCCGCCTGCCTCGAGTCGCAGAATTGAAGGCCGAGCAACTTTCTCGAAACCACCCCAATCATTCCAAGATCGCGCACCCAAGATGTCGAAGCGCAAAAGATCGCAAGACGACTACGAGAACCTCAGTCGCAACAGTGTAGGCCAAACACTCGCGCGCATCAACGGCGCATCACCACTAGCCGATGAAGCAGCCATAGACGGCGCCCAAGACGAGCACAAAAGTCCCGACAATGGCGACGACTGGGAGGTCGCAGGCTCAAAGAAGAACAAGAAGAGGAAGAAGCAGCCTACAAAAGAGCGTGGAAACTACCCGGAAATTGCATATGCGGCTCATGCGAGACTGCAGAGCTATGTAAAGATTCACGACTTGCAGAATCTCGCGCTCTACCTGCTCGCCGATGGAACTGCGCCGCAATGGTGCTCAATAAAACACCACTCGGGCGTCCGTAAAGTCGTCACTTTGATGGTACCTGGTCTCGAAGCTGGTATGTTCAACGGCGCCATACCCTTGGAGTCTGTGGTTGCGCCAGTAGAGGAGGTCGAAGAAGAGAAGAAAACAGAGGAACCACCAGCCGAGCCAAGAGAGAGCCAGAACATCTTACTCGGTGGACAGTTGTTTGGTGGAGCTCCCGCTGCGGACAACGGAGTCGAGGTCAAATCACATGCTTTGCCCCAAGAGGCAATAACAGCAATGAAACCGGAACCTGTGAACCGCCGCAAACTGAACATATCCCCTGATGATTACTATCCCACCAAGCTTGACGAAGAGCGGGTACCAGAACCGCTTCTACCCATTGGCCAAACTTTCACTCACCTCTGGCCCATCAAAACCGCTGGCGACGACAGGAACTCGCGTATGCATTCACCACTGGCTTCGATGCTCACAGCGCCCATCCCAAAGACCAAGGAAGAGAAAAACCGCAAAGGCCCACAACCACCAGCCGAAGGTCGTAACTGGAAGAATAAGAGGACGCCAGTGACAGAACTACTGGCCACGACTGGAGAGCTCATGGACGAAGGATATGTGATGCACCCTGCGCACTTCTCGGAACATCGTGATCTCGGACAAGCCGAAGCAGAGAGCAGAAAGACCAACAAGAAGACTACTGAAGATGGCTGGGTCGACACGAACGACCTCACTAAGCTATCAGATGGCGACGCTCCAAAAGACCAGATCGAGGATGGATCTCTGACACAAGGCCGAAAGGTTTTGGCCATGGACTGTGAGATGTGTATCACGTCACCTGAAGGTGTGACGCCGCAGATCTTCAGTCTCACCCGCATCAGCATTGTCGACTGGGATGGAGCCGTCGTGATGGATGAGTTCGTCAAACCTGAAAACCCAATCACCAACTACCTGACACAGTACTCGGGCATCACACCCGAAATGCTCGATGGCGTCACCACAAGTCTCAAGGATGTTCAAAACAAGCTCCTCGACATCTTGACACCTCAATCTATCCTCATCGGACACAGTCTGAACTCCGACTTCAACGCCCTGCAGATCACCCATCCTTTCATCATCGACACCGCACTGCTCTTCCCTCACCCTCGCGGTCCTCCACTCAAGTCTTCGCTCAAATGGCTTTGCAGCAAGTACCTGTCTCGCGAGATTCAAAAAGGCTCTGGCTCTACCGGCCATAACAGTGTTGAAGACGCCCGCGCCTGCTTAGATCTGGTCAAGCAAAAGTGCGAAAAGGGCAAGCTATGGGGAACATCCGAAGCAGCAGGAGAGAGCATCTTCAAGCGCATCGGCCGCGCCATCCGCCCGAAGCGTGACAAGGTGAACCCCATCGGCGAAGACGAGCACCGAACCGGAGCAGTCGTCGACTGGGGCGAGCCCACGCGCGGCTTCGGCGGCAACGCCAGAATCGCCATCGGCTGCGAGACGGACGCCGACGTGGTTGCAGGCATCAAGCGCGCTCTTACAGGCGACGAAACCGGTGAGAGCATGCCGAGAGACGGCGTGGACTTTGTCTGGGCACGCATGCGCGAGCTTGAAGCCCGGCAAGGCTGGTGGAACCGGTCCAAAGGCGTCGACTCGGACGCTTTGCGCAATTCGGCGACGGCTTCCAGCACCGATACGCCGCTTGCCGATGTTGTCGCGCAGACGAGCAAGTACATTCGCGAGATCTACGAGTCGCTGCCGCCTTGCACTGCTTTCATCGTCTACTCGGGATCTGGCGACCCCAGGGAATTGTCGGAGATGCAGGCGCTGCACACGAAGTTCAAGCAGGAGTACAAGGTCAAGAAGTGGGATCAACTGAGTGTGCAATGGACGGACGTTGAGGAGCAGAAGCTGAAGAAGGCCTGCGAGAAGGCTAGAAGGGGTATTGGCTTTATTGCTGTCAAGTGAGGCGAGCGCGACCTTGAGTGAAGCTATTTACCACCCGTTCATAATACGTGCAGTCCAGCTGAAAGACGTACCTCACTACCTACACCGCGAACGGCCCGAACTTTACTCCCCGAACCCAGCTGTGCGATCCGACTGTCACCTGCCTACTTGCATTGCATGTAGGTGTACCGCGGGCAGTACCTAGGCAAAGGACAGCTACGCCCAAACCCCTCAATCGAACATGCATGACATACATCTCAATCCAGACGACTGCATGGACTCCGTACGACTTCAGGGCTGGCTCAGATACCTGATTCACATTAGGCAGTTGACAATGCATGCGTGTAAGTGATAAAATGCAAGCCACTGCCGCCGCGAAAGTGAGGAGACGCAGGGATCCGTTTGTGGGCGGCCGCAGGTATGTTGTGTAACGAGGGGGAAAAAGTACGACTGTGTCTTCATGTGTGACAGATGTGTATATGTGCGTGTGTGGGTTTGTGATTGTGAGGAACTTTACATGTAGGCATTGTAAGCGGCAGGCTTGACTTGGGTGGGCATTGTTTTGGTGAATGGAAGCAACCGCAGTCTATTGACAGGTATCAGCAGGCATCGAGTCGACACCGTATGTACGTCTGGTGCTCTCTGGGACCGGTAGATACTGTGCGTGCTAAAGCAATACTTGATCCGTCGTAGTGTTCCAAAAACTCTGGACAACAGCGTTCTGACACTGAAACGGGTACCCAGGTACTTGATCACCAGAATGCTTGGAGTCAACTTGTATTAGTGAAACATGTCAAGTTGATCAAAGTAACAGTAGCATGTATTCAAGTAAAGGCGGAAACGGGGATCGGATGCCGGCAATCGAATAGTTGGTTTGTGTGAAGATATACCTATTATAGGGTCTGACTTATGCGCAATGTTGAGTCTAGGTAAGGCACCTGGATTAATATCATACGATTGATGATGAGTGAGTATGATTATGTCAGATAACTGCCTCAAAACACGAAGGTGGAGACTCGACAAGGATAAAGTACTGTATCTGTTTTCTGATTTCAGTACTTACTGTACATGTAGGTAGTCTACAGCATCGTACCTTCCACATTTGTTTTACAACATGACAGAGTTTGTGAGTTACATAGTAGTACTATACCAACAACAGACAAGTATCCGCGTCTGATTGTGTGATACATGGAATCCGGCACACTCCGAAACCTTTAGATTTACAGGCAGATTGTGACACGCGATCGTCAAGTAGAAACAAGAGATGATCAGCCAAGGTGAAGTCAAAGACCATGTCGATCGTTCAAGACAGGTGGAGTCGCAGGATCCCATGGAAAAGTAGGAACCAACCCCGCCAATCGAGTGTGACGGGCATTCACGTGAGAAAGAAAGGAGAATTTCCCGTCCACGGTTGTACCAACCACAACACGAGACTGGCTTTTTAGCCTTTCATGTACAGGATGGAGTCGTATCTCCAAGGAAAAGGTTCTGCCCTTCGTGTTTCGAGTCTTTGCTCCGGATGGTGGCCCACATGCGCGTAGGGCTCCATTGCGGCGCTAAGCGATACCCAAACCGGATCCCAATTTCTGACAGATCGCATAAACACTACAAGGCGCAAACTTTGACGCAGATGCTGATGTGTCATGCACGCACATCTTAGATGACAAGCCCACATACCGAGATACCCTTACAGCTACGACCGCCCGGTTACGTCTGAGACATACGACCAGTCACCTACGATCTGTTTCGATGAGACAAGATCGATTGTCGCACAGACGGGAGACACCTCAGCTAGGTCGACTCTTTTTACATAACACCTGGCTCGTCTACATGAACATGACATACAGCAGCATCCAAGCAATAGTAATAACAGTGAGTTACAGTAGTGAGTCTCGGGGTCCTGCAGTAGTGCTAGCTCACCTGCAAACAAGATCAAGGGCTCCATCTTTCATTTCCGAGGTCAGTGCACTTTGTCCAGAACGCCAGTGTGCCGCATGTCCCCGCCTGTGGTTTTATTGCTCGCACCCAATCACGTCCGGTCAGGAGCAGAAAACTATCGCCGCACACGTAAGACCCGACCTTGCTCTCAGATCTCCGACATGCTCGCAGGCAAGGCGGTCGTACACTTCCATGGAACTATTGGCGTAGCTGCGAGGATGCGGTGAGACTGGTCGAGGTACAGACCGTAACTGCACTGTATGTAGGCAGTCGCTCGGAGTGGCAGAGGCCTGCAAGTTGCCGCGGTGCACGCCTGCGCTAAGAGGTATTGGAAAACAGAGTTACGAGCAGCGTCTTCGTCGGCTCCTCCCGTTGTCACAGATTAGTAGAGAGAGCGAGATTGTTGGCTACTTTGCGTATAGCCTGGGGGGGGCTTCCGTGCAACACGAGCGGGCGAGGCACGATGCATCCTGCACACGAGACCCAGTGTGTTGTTGTCGGTTGTCAGCAGGATGGGGCAAGATTGGACAAGATGGGACAAGACGAGACGGTGGACATGCACAGAGAGCTGGCAGAAATAATGCTTCATGTACATTCTGGCCTAGTGCGATTGCCCGCATGCATGAAGGCAGTAAGCAGCTTCGATTGAAGTACAGTACATGTACACTTGTACCTCAGCACGTCTTTGACTACTGTTCAGGTCGAAAGAGCATAGCTTAGCGATCAATCCATCGTTCAATCAACTAATCAACCAACCAATCCTCCAGCCCTCCAATAATCAATTGCATCCATCGCCAATATAGCATGGCGGATTATCGCGCAAGGGTTAGTCGATAATTGCAAGCTAAAGCAAACGGGCGGCGTCCTAGTGAGCATCAGTGCGCCATCCCTTCGCTCGTCCCAACGAGAATCGTGGTCTTTGGCAGAGCTGCTATATCGGCACCGACAAACATGCTGATTCGTCCACGCGTACTCATTGGTTCGGCTGGTTAGCACTAGTAGAAGAGGTATAGGCCAAAAGGCTCTCACGCTGGCTCCAGCCTCTAATCAGACACGAACCCTACAATGCTACTTTTACCGATTCCCTGATAGCTCCCACCTGCTGCCCTTCGCTTCCTGATGCTTCTTTCGCGCCGTTGATCTGCCACTACTGCATTCTTTTTCCACCCTCACATCTGGTCGTGCACACGCGGCTTTGGTAACTTAGTAGGTATGTGCTGCTGCTGTTGTTGTCCGCAACTATACTACATACTCTACTCATCTCTCCCCTGCCGTGTTCGACGGGCTGCTGCTGCTACTGCTGCTGCTTACTTACATACTACCTACCTTACCCCTACTGCTGTTGTTGCTACCTGCTACTGCTGAGGTACTGCACTGCACTTCCACTACTACTACAACTACTACATACCTACCTACTACCTACCTACCTTCCTTATCCAACCGTCGAGCGCGTGCTTCCACTCCGCGCGCACTGGCCGCCGTATTGGAGTGAAACACCCACTGACGATCCCATCTAGCCGATCGACGCCTCGCGCCGCCAAGACCACCGACGTTGTATACCTTTCAGCGTCTATTGTCCCATCGCTCTCCTTAAGCTCGAGTAGAAGTATCGTATGGGATCCGCTCTCTCATGGAGAAGGAGAGGGTAGAGGAGGCGGCAGGCGCATCATCGACTTCATCTATGGCGGCGCCCAGAGAAGTCCTATCCAGAGACGCGCCTCCACCACCACGACAACCACCACCACCGCCACAGCATTCGCAAGCTGCGTCGCACGGCCACTCGCGAGTATCATCAATGGGTGCTCCGGAACACCAACATGGCCCGCCTTTGCGGCAGTCGGAGCCCGACCTGGTGCAGGGCTTCACCCGGCTCGAACAGCAAGTTGCCTTTAACTACAACATGATCCAAGGTCACCACCAGGATGTTGCACGCATCAGCGAGGCCGTTGCCCGGTTGCAGCATGAAATGAGGAACGTCATCGGCTTCATGGACGAGATGCGCAACGATCTTCGTTCGGGTCGGTTCCCTCCTAGAGCAACGGACCCAGGTCGTTACGATCCTGCCGATGTCGAGGTCTTGGCCAATCAAATAGCCAGTGTCACCACCAAAGCCAATGAAGTCGACAATCTCAAGATTCAGATCGAGCTTATGAAACAACGACTCAAGCGATTCGAGAGCCAAAGCGCGACTGACGCTTCAGGTCCTCAGTCCGAGGGTGCAACTGCGCGTGCAGACCAAAAGCACCACGATGCTATGCGCGCGCAGCAAGTCCTTGGGCAACCTTTGCCATCCATGCGTCCAGGTGTACCGCTATCGTCTGAGCACGGCAGGCAGCCCGGCCACCCATCCGTTGCTCCAGTCCTCGAGTCTCAGCCTGCTCCTGGGTTTCACTCTGCCCAAGAGCGCCAACCGAATGCCACGGAGCAAGCACAGCAAGCTCCCCGCCAACCTGGCTTCCACGCAGCAGAGCCTCTTCCTCCTTCGAACGCAATGTCTAGTTGGCGTCCTGCTGGCCCTGCAGAGTCATACCCATCCGGAGGACCCACACCACCAACTCACAGCCACCCATTGCGATCGCACCCTCCCGAATCCGAGCCACAGGCGACCGGCTGGGCGGCAGTCAACCTTAATCAGGGACCGAAGCGCTCCATCGATGAGCATCATCCCTCGCACGACTCGTCTCAACCTGGTTCCCCCAAGAGACCCAAGCTAGCACCACTCAAACCCAGGAGTAGTTTTGGCGATGAGCATCACCATCATTCCCCATATGCGCAGCCAGTCCACATGGACGCGGCGCACCAATCACGTGGCCGACTTCCCTCTGGAGACGTTCCAATTCAACCGCACTCTCAATTGAACCCGGCGCCAGTGCCTGGCCAGGGAGCCACAAACTCGTATCGTTTCATCACTTCTACCGTTACCGGCCAGTCCGATGGTCAAGAGCGATGGGGGTTAGCCGACGGGGACGCCCGTTTTGACGGGGGAATGGGACGTGGACGGGGACGCGGTAGCCGTGGAGGACGTCGTAATGGGCGAGGAAGAGGTGGCAGAAGCAGCTCCGGCGGCGCGGACGTTCCACCAAGTGCGCCAGAAGCGCCAGCTCAAGAGCACGTCCATACCATGCAGGTCCCGCCCGAGTGGAGGGAGCACCAATGGGCGGCTCAACATCCCGCGACAAACGGCCACTTCCCTGGCCAACACGCCTTTTCCCCGATCGAAGCCGCTCGATCAGCCGCTGCAGATCTTGCCGTCCATACCGTAGCGCAACCGCACGGCCTGCCATACCCTCCTGGACACGAACATGAATTTCCGGCTACGCCCATAGCCTCTAGTGCCGACCCTTACGCCATGGGCAACGACCTCGACTCTGCCAATAAAAAGACACGCACAAAGCCTATTCGCAACTCGGATGGGGTTTTGATCCGCAAGGATGGTCGCCCAGACATGCGTAGCGTGAGCTCTGCGAACAATCTGCGCAAAGTGCACGCGAAGAAAGAGGCCGAGAAGGCGGAGATGGAAGGCCGCACGCCAACATCTGGACGATCATTGCAGCCGAACAACAGTGCCAGCTTGTCAGGCGACGAGGGAATGGAGGAAGGCGATTACATGGACGAGGGCGACATGGAGCGGGAACGTATGGTCGATTCAGAGGGAAGGACTGTCACTCCTGGGACGCAACAAGACGCCGAGCACTCGGAGACTGTCATGAGACACCGCGAACTGATGACCCGCATGTTCAATGAAGGACCTAAGGGAACTGCAGAGGCATGGTTCCCGCGTGTCGAAGCACCGCCTCTTGATGTGAAAAGAGAAGATCACGAGAACAAGGAAAGAGAAGCACGTTGGCGCGGGATGGCAGATACGGCGAGGCGGGACAGCGAGCGTCCGGAAGCCTCGCGTGAAATATCTCAACGACCTTCAGAGCCACTGTCTCGCGAGCCATTGTCTCGTGAGCCCTTGTCCCGCGAACAGACTTCGATTGAAGTAGCTCCTAACAACGCTGTCGCTTCTGAGCCTACAGTGCCTGAGCAGCCCGAAAGCGAAGCAGGTGCAGGTCCCGCCAAAGCTCCCGAATCTAGAGCGTTGAGTACATCTGCAGAAGAGGTGGAGAAAGAGGCGGCAAAGAAGGATTCAACTCAACTTGAATCGAGTGCTGAGAGGATGGCTAACGAGCCTACGGCCAGTGCAACGGCTGTATAGAGACTGGGTGCGAGGAGAAAGAAGTAACCGAAGACGAAGCATACGTTGGGTATTTTGAACAGGGCGGCGGATGTGAGATATTGCTATGTCGAGTGTTGATTTTTTTCTTCTGTTTGGAGAGGTTGGGTGGCAAGTTGTAGATACCTTTGATACCCATATATCCGGCCAGGATGGAAATACAGGTTTCTTTTGTTGTATTGTGAATCACTTTTGCTGTGAATAGGTAGGTAGTTTTGAGTGTAACAAATGCCCGTAGGAACCCGACTCGAATCTATCCAAGTAGGTGAACATTGACATGTATTCACACAAGAACAGAAGGTGAAACACCATGTCCAGCACTAGCAGCTCAATCGCACAAGTAAATGTCAGTTTCATGTTTATCTACCTAATCAATATCCAATTAGGCATGTGTCTCACCGGCGATCTCCGCATTTGCAAAGTCTCCACTACTGTAGACTAGCCGTCCAACCTTTGGGAACTTCGTTCATGGCCACATGCGACAGGCGCTTTCTATCCAACCAACACACATAATTTCTCCTTCCAAACATTCTCACAATGCCCGGTCACTCTCGCCAAGACACTGCTCTGATCCACGGCCTCTCGACCAGCGACGTCGACAGACTTGCCGAAGCATGCGTTGAAGCAAAGTCGAAAGCTTACTGTACGTTTCCGTTTGAAGACGCCTGCATGTACTATACTGCGTGTATGACTGGCCAAAACGACAACAGCCCGCCTAAATCCTTCTTGTTGCATTCATGTAGACTCTACGCCGGGAAACAAGCAAGCAAACGCTAACGCAGTAATTACTACTCTTTCATCAGGCCCATACTCGAAATTCCACGTCGGCTGCGCTCTGCTTTTGTCTGGCGGCGCGATCGTGACTGGAGCCAATGTCGAAAACGCCGCCTACCCCGTTGGAACCTGTGCGGAGAGAGTGGCGATTGCTACCGCTGTGACTCAGCATGTAAGAGGAATTCGCCCTTGTCTGTGTCGTTGTTTCGTGGAAAGACACGTCGACTGACTATGGAACTTCGAACAGGGCGCCAAAGCTGGTGATTTCCGTGCCATCGCTGTCGCCACTGACATCTCGCCGCCCGCCAGCCCTTGCGGCATGTGCAGACAGTTCATTCGCGAGTTCTGCGATGTAAGAAATCCTCTGCCTCTTAATTCGAGGTCATTTCTCTGACTGACGTCGTTTGTTCTTCCAACAGCCCAGCACTCCCATCCTCATGTACGACAAGCTCGGCAAGTACACGGTCATGACTCTCGAGCAACTCCTGCCTATGTCCTTCGGCCCCGACAAGTTGCTGTCCACTGAGGAGCTTGCGCAAAACGCCGCTGCATCCAACTAGAGTTCCTTCGCCCCAAGGAAATAGAATTGAGATGATGTATCCGCTCGACGAGATTACTGACATGTAGAGGATCGATCTGCGCGGAGCAGACGTGTTGAGCGGCATGTTGGTACTACGCTCGGTATTACCACCACTGGACTACTGCGGATTTTGAAGATTGTGCGAAGCGAGGAGTTAGGAGTCAGTACGATCGTTTTACAGAGCGCGGCGGGAGAGAAGGATGTGGAGTATTGATTCATTTCCAATTACTTGGATCTAATCGACGAAAGTATAGCCGTTGAACCTCCGACAAGATACCAAAAGAGTGAAAGAAGACCACAAGTTGATGATGTTTTACAATTCATGACGGAACGGCAAAAGGATGAATGTCTCCAATCGCTCCTGGCTTCGTGATCTTGTCGTTTCTGAGGCGTGACGACCTGCCGCCATTTTGGTATGATTTGGAATTAGCTTATGGGACTTCATTTCCAGAGCGTTCTACAACATTTGGACCATGATTGTATTGTTGTATTAAGATGACGATTCCGTGTTTCTGTAAGCAACTTGAACGATTCAGAGTTCGAGGTGACGTAATCGGCTTGTGAATCGGGTTCGACATTCTCGGAGGCGATATCGCAAGTCCACCACCACCTTCGTACACATCACTCTCAGACATCTTCACCAACAACGTACACATACACACGATGCGATCCAATGCCATAAGACAAGCTGGGCGCGCCCTCGGCAGCGGGGTGACGAACACTTCAAGATCGCAGAGCTCACGAGCACCTTACATTTGCGCCAGCTGCCGCAACACATCAGTCTTATCAACAAGAGCAAGACCGGCATTCGCGTCGACCGTCACCTCACGAGGCTTTTCAACCACACGATACCGCCGTCAGGACTCAACCGCGCGAGACAGCGTACTCCCACAAACCTACTACGACATGTTCCCAGAGACCTTCCCTTCAGGCCCGCCGCCCAAGTCTCCTTTCACACCAGACCTCAAGAAGCTGCGCAAGGAGTTCATCCAACTTCAGGGTCTGGCCCACCCAGATCGCGCGAGTGCAGACAAGCAGCGGCAGGCCGAGGCTCTCAGCGCGCGAATCAACGAGGCCTACAAGACATTACAGGACCCGCTGCGACGGGCGCGTTACCTGCTGGCGCAGCACGGGATTGACGTTGAGGACGAGAGTGCGCAGATTTCGGACAATGCGTTGTTGATGGAGGTCATGGAAGCGAGGGAGGCGGTGGAAGAGGTCGAGAACGAAGAGGATCTGGCTGGGATACGAGAGGAGAATGATGCGAGAATCGCGGCGAGCGTCGACGTTCTCGAGAAGTGCTTTGAGAGGGGCGACGTGGAAGCTGCGGCGCAAGAGGCCATTCGACTGAGGTACTGGTCTAATATCGCGGAGAGCATACACGGGTGGGAGAAGGGAGTTGGTGGTGGGCTGAATCACCATTAATGTTGCGTGTACTGGCGATTGAGCTCTGTGTGTAATTGTACTGTAATTGTACTGTAATTACTTTCCCTCGTGCTTGACCGATCGATCGGAGCCAGGGACCGGTGGTATTATTGTCTGCACCAACACGGCCGCCCGTGGTTTTGCGTGAGGTCTAGACCTTTGCATGCTATCAAGCACTGTCTGCACTTTTGGGGCACCGGGCAAAGCATTACCATAGCGCTTTCTTTCGATGGCGAAGACAACGTGTCTTTACCGCACGAGGCGGAGATTCCTAAAGTATAACGGGATAATCACAATTCTAGACATGCCAATGTTTGTGAGTAGTTGTGACTAAAGATTCTGGCCGTTGAGAAATCAGATCGGTAAGGTACGGTATGATGGCTGGCTGGCTGGCTGGTGGCCAAGCAAAGCAAGGAAGGCCACGCACACACTCTCTCTTCCCCTTGAAAGAACTGACCTCACTCAGCCTCAGCCTCACCCAAAGAACCGAGTTGACGGGGAGAGTATGCATGAAAATAGAAACAAACAAATCATCACGATGATAACGTGTGCGTACGTATTACATACACGCATGTCGTGTCATCACAACACGTCGTCGCCAGCCACTTTCAAGTCTCAACCTAGCCGTGATTGGATATCTCTCTTCACTCGCGGCCTCGTAGGGCTGAGCCACGAGGAGCGAAAAGCAACGGCGTGGCTTGCGGGAATGGCTGCGCCTGCGCCGGCACTTCTTCCGAGCCGAAGAGCTTGCGTGTTGCATATGTTTCTGGAACGACGAGGACGGGGAACAGGGCATTTGTCTCGCGGAGTGATGGGGATGCTGCGACATGTATAAACAC
>Ga0265780_10000339_pt1 | contig 73425 bp, 65 predicted proteins | sample P1T30metagenome_FD_192432 | JGI IMG/M metagenome (GOLD analysis project Ga0265780, IMG submission 192432) | Plant litter microbial communities from East Loma Ridge, Irvine, California - P1 T30 | ecosystem: Environmental > Terrestrial > Plant litter > Unclassified | place: USA: California...
GTGCTGGCCAGGTAGAGCGGGACGGTCATGCCGCCCAGCCTGTCAGACTCGACGCATGGGAGACATGCTGGGCCGCGAGGTCGAACTGGACGTGACGGGCATCGCACACGGGGGCATCTCGGTGGCCCGACTCGACGGGCGGGTGGTGTTCGTGACCGACACCCTGCCCGGCGAGAAGGTCGTGGCGCGCATCGCCGACGACCGCAAGAAGGCCTTCTGGCGGGCCGACACGGTGAGGGTCCTCGAGGCGAGCGAGCACCGCCGACCACACGTGTGGGGAGCGGCCGCCCTCGAGGTCGATCCGGCCGACCGCGCCGGAGGGGCCGAGTTCGGGCACATCGAGCTCGCCCACCAGCGCGAGCTGAAGCGGCGCGTGGTGGTCGACGCACTCACCCGGATGGGCGGGGTCGCCGACGCCGACGGACGGGTCTCGGTCGAGGCACTGCCCGGCGACGACGACCGCGGCGGCACGGGGTGGCGCACACGCCTGCGCCTGCACCTCGACGCCGAGGGGCGTCCCGGTCAGTACGCCGCGCGCTCGCACCGGGTCGTGCACGTGCCCGACCTGCCGCTCGCGTCCCCGGAGGTCGCCGAGGTGGCGCCGCTGGGCGATGCCTTCCCCGGCGAGGAACACGTCGACGTCGTCGCCCCGAGCGTGGGAGGCGCGCGCCTGATCATCGGACGTCAGGCCCGCTCGACCATCACCGAAGTGGTCGGTGACCGCGAGTTCCGCCTCGACGACGGCGGGTTCTGGCAGGTCCACCGCGAGGCCGCCGCCACGCTCACCGCCGCCGTGCAGACCATGATCGACCCCGAGCGCTTCGACCCGAAGGGTGCCAACCTCGACCTCTACGGCGGGGTCGGACTGCTCGCCGCCGCCGTGGGGGACCGGTTCGGTGCGGGGACCCGCATCACGAGCGTCGAGAGCGACGAGCGGGCCACCGAGCACGCCTCCGAGAACCTGGCCGAGTGGATCGGTGCGTCGGCCGTGACCGGACGGGTGGAGCGCTGGTTGCGGCAGACCGCGTCACAGGCCGGCGACGCCGAGCGCGAGCGCCTCGCGGCCGCGACGGTCGTCCTCGATCCGCCCCGCTCGGGTGCGGGACGCGACGTGGTGTCCGAGATCGCGGCCCTGCGCCCCGCCCAGGTCGTCTACGTCGCGTGCGACCCGGTCGCCCTCGCCCGCGACGTCGCCCTCTTCGCCGAGCGCGGCTACGAACTCGACGCCCTGCAGGCCTACGACCTCTTCCCGAACACGCACCACGTCGAGACGGTGGTGCGCCTGCTGCCGGCCTGAGCCGCCATCCCGTTACGATGTACCCCGTGCACGCCCGGGATTCAGGGACCAGGGCACACGCCGACAGAAGGATCACCGTGTCAGACCTCACGACCGAGACCCCCACCACCACCCGCGAGACCGTACCCGTGCGGGTCGCGGTCGTCGACGACCACGAGTCGGTGCGTCTCGGCATCCAGGCCGCCTGCCAGAACGAGGGCTTCGAGGTGATCCTCACCGCGGCCGGCGTCCAGGAGTTCGTCGAGAACCTCGCGGGTCGCGAGGTCGACGTCGTCGTCCTCGACCTGTCGCTCGGCGACGGCTCGACCGTCACCGAGAACGTCAAGCGCGTCCAGGCCACGGGCTCCGCCGTCCTCGTGCACAGCATCGCCGACCGGGTCGCCTCGGTGCGCGAGGCGCTCGCCGCGGGGGCGGCCGGGGTCATCCCGAAGTCCTCCGCGACCAAGACCGTCATGGCCGCCGTCGCGACGGTCGCCCGGGGTGACGTGCTGAACAACCTCGAATGGGCGAGCGCGATCGACGCCGACCGCGATTTCGCCAAGGCCCAGCTCGGCCGTCGCGAGCGCGAGATCCTGCACCTCTACGCCTCGGGCCTGCCGCTGAAGCTCGCCGCCCAGCAGCTCGGCATCGGCTATTCGACGGCCCGCGAGTACCTCGACCGCATCCGGGTCAAGTACGTCGAGGTCGGCCGACCGGCACCCACCAAGGTCGACCTGCTCCGTCGCGCCGTCGAGGACGGCATCCTGCCGGGGCTCGACGCAGACGGCGGCGATGGCCGTTGAGGGTCGGCTGAGCGCCCCGATCCCGCTCGGAGCTCTCCGGCCCCCGCGCAATCCGATCAGCCGCGCCCTGCTCGACAAGGTGCTGGGGCGCATCATCGCCGCGGCCGGACTCGTGTTCGGCCTGCAAGCACTGCCCGGCATGATCGGTCAGGTCGACAGCATGCAACTCGCGTGGGCCTGGGTCATCGGCCTGGCGATGTTCGGCGGGTTCTTCGCGCTGGTCGTGGCGAGCCTCGTCCAGCGCGGCGTCACGACGGTGGAGGCCTTCGTCGCCATCGCCTACCTGATCGCCCTGGTCACCTGGCCCCTCGCCGTCGACGACCCCAGCGAGGTCCAGTCGAGCGTGCCGTGGCTCTGGTACCTCTGCACCGTCGCGACGGCCTCGGCCGCCTCGGCGTTCTCGACCTGGATCGCCACCGGCTACCTCTTCGTCGCCCCCGCCGTCTACGGCTTCATCCGCCTCACGCCGTCGGGCGGCGCGGTCTCCCCGCAGCGGGCGACCCTCGACTCCGTCTACGCGATCCTGCTCGGCGGCGCCGTGCTGATCCTCGTGGTGATCCTGCGCCAGGCGGCAGCGAACGTCGACCAGGCCCAGGCGACCGCCGTCGCGCGGTACTCCGAGGCCATCCGCGAGCACGCCACCGAGCTCGAGCGGGTGCAGGTCGACGCCATCGTCCACGACAGCGTCCTCACGACCTTCATCCAGGCGGCCAGGGCGTGGTCGCCGGACGAGCGCGAGTTGTCGACCAACATGGCCCGGAACGCGATGTCCCACCTCTCGGCCGCGGCGAGCACCACGCCGTTCGACGAGTCCGACACCACGATCGCCGACATGGTGGACCGCATCGAGGCCGCCGTGGCCGACCTGGGTGTCGAGGTCGAGCTGCGCCGGGGCCCGATCGAGGGCGACGGCATCCCGTCCACGGCCGCCGAGGCGCTCTACTCGGCCGCCGTCCAGGCCCTCGTCAACAGTTCGCAGCACGCCGGCGACGGGCCCGGTGTGGAGCGCTGGGTGCGCGTGACCCGTGACCAGGCCGGCCTGACGACCGTCGAGGTCGGCGACACGGGCAAGGGCTTCGAGCCGACGACGGTGCCGACGGAGCGTCTCGGGGTCCGCGTCTCGATCCACGAGAGGCTCAACAACGCCGGCGGGCTCGCGACCATCGACTCGGCACCGGGTCGGGGGACCCTCGTGCGCCTGCGGTGGCCGGTCGACGCTCTCCTCGACGGCGGCCGGACCCCCGACCGTTCGGCCGACCCCACCGACCCCACCGACGCGGCGGGCGCCTCGGGGGGCACCACGTGAGGGTCTCCGTGCCGCGGTGGCTGATCGTCTCGCTGGCCGCGGTCTTCTCGGCGTACCACCTGGTCCTGGCCGCGGTGTCACTGGACCGGTTCACCGATCCGCTGCCCGTCGTCGCGTGCATGGCGTTGTACGCCGCGGCGACCGTGGCGGTGCTGTGGCCCAGCAAGCACGTCATCATGCCCGTGTGGATGGCCTCGTTCTGCTTGGCCGTGAGCATCGTCCTGCCGCTCGTCGTGACCTCCGGGCTCGACAGCTCGGTGAAGAACGGCTACGCCACCTGGTACGTGGCCGCCGTGGGCACGCTCATGGTGATCGTGTCCACGAGGCGTCGACAGGGCTTCGCCTGGCTCGGGGTCGGTTTCATGGCGGTGCACGGCATGCTGTGGGCCGGGCTCGAACAGATCGCCGACCTCGGCATCGTCGGCAGCGTGGTCTGGGTCGCCTTCAGTCATGCGATGTCGAGCACGCTCACCCGCGCGGGGCGCGAGACGCGCGAGTTCATCCTCGCCGAGCACGAAGCGGCGGACTGGCAGGCCGCGCAGGAAGCCCACGTGAACGAGCGTCAGTACCGGTTGCTCCAGACGGGTCGGACGGCGCGGCCGATGCTCCAGACCATCGTCAGCCGACACGGCGACCTGACCGCGGCCGAGCGACAGGAGTGCCTCAACCTCGAGGGAGCGATCCGGGACGAGATCCGGGGCCGGCGCCTCCTCGACGACGACGTCCGTCACGAGGTCATGGCGGCGCGCCGCCGCGGAGCCGTCGTCAGTCTCCTCGACGAAGGAGGCATCGACGACCTCGGACCGACGGATCTGCGACGGGTGCATGGCGTGCTCGCCGGGGCCCTGCGCGAATCCGTCGCCGATCGCATCATCGTCCGGACCGTTCAGGGCGGGGGAGACGACGCGGTCACGGTCGTCGGGCTCGGCTCGGCAGACCTGTCGTCGAGCGCGCTGGGCCGCGGGGTCTCGGCCGACGCGGACGAGGACGACGACGGCGACGAAGTCCAGCTCTGGCTGCAGATCCCTCGCTCGGCCCCCTGATCGTCCGGCGGCTCTCGGCGCGGCCGGCACCCACGACGTGAGGAAGGGCCGGACGATCGTCCGGCCCTTCCGAGACCTCGAGTCAGGGCGGCAACCCGAATGCCGCCCTGACTCCCCCCGACAGCGACCCGTTCACCCTGGTCGGCCCCTGCTCGGTGGTGTGACTCGACGAGACACCCGGCACCAGCAAGCATGGTCGTTCCGGGACGCGTGTGCAGTCGTCATTTAGGAGGACAGATGGGTGAGGACGGCCGTGCCCATCGCCGTTCCCGGGGCGTCAACCCGCGAAACCCCGCCAACGGCCCTCGCCGGACACGATGGACGGACGGGGTGCACGGGCCGAACGCGTCCAGGCCGACGTCGCGGTTCGCGAGGACGTCGTCGCCGCCGCCTCGGCCCGGCCTGCCTCGACGGCGGCCAGCAGTGCCGTCACCGCCGCGAGCTCGTCGGGCGTCGGATCTCCGGCGACGATCCTGAGCAGGGGTGCCGACGGCTGCTCGACCGCGGCGGTGGCGCGGTCCGTCGCGTCGGGGGACGCGGCTGCGTGGCGCCCGCTCACAGGGGGATGTTCCCGTGCTTCTTCGGCGGCAAGGTCGCCCGTTTGGTCTTGAGTGCTCGCAGCGCCTTGATCACGGCGACCCGGGTCGCCGCCGGTTCGACGACGCCGTCGAGTTCGCCCCGCTCGGCGGCGAGGAAGGGGCTCGCGACGTTGTAGGTGTACTCGTTCGCGAGCCGCGTGCGCACGGCTGCGACGTCCTCGCCGGCCTCGGCCGCCGCCTTGATCTCGTTGCGGTACAGGATGTTGACGGCACCCTGCCCGCCCATCACGGCGATCTCTGCCGTCGGCCAGGCGAGGTTGATGTCCGCGCCCAGCTGTTTCGAGCCCATGACGATGTAGGCGCCGCCGTAGGCCTTGCGGGTGATCACCGTCACGAGCGGGACCGTGGCCTCGGCGTAGGCGTAGAGCAGCTTGGCGCCGCGACGGATCACGCCCGTCCACTCCTGGTCGGTGCCGGGCAGGTATCCGGGCACGTCGACGAGGGTGAGGATCGGGATGTTGAACGCGTCGCAGAAGCGCACGAAACGGCTGGCCTTCTCACCCGCCTCGATGTTGAGGGTGCCGGCCATGGCGGACGGCTGGTTGGCGATGACACCCACCGGGCGGCCCTCCACCCGGCCGAAGCCCACGACGATGTTGGGCGCGAAGAGCGGCTGGACCTCGAGGAACTCGCCGTCGTCGACGACGTGCTCGATCACCGTCATCACGTCGTAGGGCTGGTTCGGGCTGTCCGGGATCAGGGTGTTCAGCTGTCGATCGTGGTCCGTGGTCTCGAGTTCGACCGGTACGTCGAAGACGTGCGGGTCGGCCAGGTTGTTGTCGGGGAGGTACGACAGCAGGGCCCGGGCGTAGTCGAGGGCGTCGTCCTCGTCGCTCGCGAGGTAGTGCGAGACGCCCGAGACCTTGTTGTGGGTCAGGGCTCCGCCGAGTTCCTCGAAGCCGACGTCCTCGCCCGTCACGGTCTTGATGACGTCAGGCCCGGTGACGAACATGTGGCTCGTCTTGTCGACCATGATCACGAAGTCGGTCAGCGCGGGGGAGTACACCGCGCCTCCGGCCGCCGGGCCCATGATCAGCGAGATCTGGGGGATGACGCCCGAGGCGGCCGTGTTCAGCCGGAAGATCTCGCCGTACTTGCCGAGGGCGACGACGCCTTCCTGGATCCGCGCCCCGCCCGAGTCGAGGATGCCGATGATGGGCACCCCGGTCTTGAGGGCCAGCTGCATGACCTTGATGATCTTCTCGCCCGCGACCTCGCCGAGCGAGCCGCCGAAGATGGTGAAGTCCTGCGAGTAGACCGCGACCTGGCGGCCGTGGATCGTGCCCGTGCCCGTGACGACCGCGTCACCGTAGGGTCGCTTGGCCTCCATGCCGAAGGCGTGGGTGCGGTGCCGGACGAACTCGTCGAGCTCGACGAACGAGCCCGGGTCGAGCAGCTCGTCGATGCGCTCTCGGGCCGTCTTCTTGCCCTTGGCGTGCTGCTTGGCGATCGCGGCCTCGCCGCTGGCCGTCACGGCCTCGTGATAGCGGGCCTTGAGGTCGGCGAGCTTGCCCGCGGTGGTGTGCAGGTCGGGCGCGGCGTCGGTGAGGGGCGCGGAGTCAGGAGTCACGCGCCTCACTCTACTGACCGACCCGCAGCCATCCGTTGGAGGTTTCCACGCGTGGACGCCCCCGGACGTCGTAGGAGTCGTCAACGGCGGCCCCCTAGGCTGAGTTGATGGCCTTCCCCCTCAGCACGTCCGTCAGTCCCCGACTCGTGGTGCTCGAGTCCACCGGGTCGACCAACGCCGACCTGCTCGCAGCCGTCGACGAGCCGCACCTGGCGACCTGGCTGACGCTCGACCAGTCCGCGGGGCGGGGCCGGCTCGACCGACGGTGGGAGACCGCGCCCGGTCGTTCCCTCGCGGTCAGCGTGCTGCTGCACCGGGGCGACCTGCCGGTCGACTCGCTCGGCTGGGTGCCGCTCCTCGCCGGGGTGGCCATGCGCGCCTCCGTCCGGGGTGTGGTCGAGAGCGGCGACGTCACGCTGAAGTGGCCCAACGACGTGCAGGTCGACGGTGACAAGGTCAGTGGCCTGCTCGCCGAGCTGCGGTCCGACGCGAGCGCCGTGGTCGTGGGTGCCGGGGTCAACCTCACGGTGCCCGCCGGCGACCTGCCCACCCCGACCTCGACGTCGCTCGGTCTGCACGGAGCGCGGGGCACCGCCCTCGAACTCGCGGACGCCGTGACGTCGTCGTGGGTCTCGGGCCTGGCACGACTCGTCGGCGACCTCGCCGCGGCCCGGGGCGACGCGGTCGCGAGCGGCGCCCTGGCGTCGGTCCGCGCGAACTGCGCGACCCTGGGACGCGGAGTCCGCGTCGAACTCCCCGGAGGCGCGGCCCTGGTCGGCGAGGCGGTGGACGTCGACGAGGCGGGCCGGTTGGTCGTGCGTTCCGCCTCGACCGGCGCGCTGACGGCCGTCGCTTCGGGTGACGTCACGCATCTGCGGTATGAATGAGCCTGTGAGCACCGACGGACCGCAGCCGACCGAGTACGTCGTCGCGCGGCTGCGGCCCCACGCCCGCGTGCTGTTCTGGCCGTCGCTCGCGCTCGTCGGCATCTGCGCCGCGACCGGTTTCTTCGGTGGTCGCTTCGACGTCGAGTGGCAGAACTACGTCGTGTTGGGCGCCGCCGTCGCCCTGATCGTGCTGCTCTGGCTGGTGCCCGTGCTCATCTGGCTCGGCAAGCGCTACGTCATCACCTCGCGGCGCCTCGTCGTGCGCAAGGGACTGTTCGTGCGCACCCGTCAAGAGCTGCTGCACAGTCGTGGGTACGACCTCACGGTGCGCAAGAACTCGGTGCAGAGCGCGTTCCGCAGCGGAGACGTCCTGATCAACACCGGCCTCGACCGTCCGCTCGTCCTCTGGGACGTGCCGTCGGCCGACCTCGTCCAATCGACCCTGCACGACCTGATGGAGTCGAACCTCAACAGCGTCGCCCAGCGTCGCCAGCACGAGCAGTCCGTCGGACACGCCGACACCACCTCGTGGGGCGACGACCGGGTCGTCTGACCCGACGCGCGTGACATAGGATATTACAATGCGAATCTCAGTCATCGGTTGCGGTTACCTCGGAGCCGTGCACGCCGCGTGCATGGCCGACCTCGGGCACGACGTGGTCGGCATCGACGTCGACCCGGGCAAGATCGCCCTGCTGTCGTCGGGTCACGCCCCGTTCTTCGAGCCCGGTCTGCCCGAGGCCCTCCGCCGGGCCATCGACTCGGGGCGACTCCGGTTCTCGACCGACCCCGCCGACGCCGCGGGCTCCCAGGTCCACTTCGTCGCCGTCGGCACCCCGCAGACCGCGGGCAGCGACGCCGCCGACCTGACCTACGTCGACGCCGCGGTCCAGGGGCTGTTGCCCCACCTCGCCGACGGCGACCTCGTGGTGGGCAAATCCACCGTTCCCGTCGGCACCGCGAGCCGACTCGCCGACCTGGTCCGCGCCTCCTCGGGGGCCGACCTGGCCTGGAACCCCGAATTCCTCCGCGAGGGGTTCGCCGTGGCCGACACCGTCGCACCCGACCGCTTCGTCTACGGGGTGCCCACCGGCGACGCCGGCGAGCGTGCGACGGCCGTGCTCGACGAGGTCTACGCGACGGCTCTGGCGACGGGCACGCCCCGGCTCGTGACCGGGTACGCGACGGCCGAGCTGGTCAAGGTCTCGGCCAACGCGTTCCTCGCCACGAAGATCTCGTTCATCAACGCGATGGCCGAGATCGCCGAGGCCACCGGCGCCGACGTGACGCAACTGGCCGACGCGATCGGGCACGACGCCCGCATCGGTCGCCGGTTCCTCAATGCCGGCCTCGGCTTCGGCGGCGGGTGCCTGCCGAAGGACATCCGGGCCTTCCGCGCCCGTTCGCGCGAACTGGGGCTCGAGTCCCTCGACTTCCTCGCCGACGTGGACGCCGTCAACCTGCGCCGCCGCGACCGCGTCGTCGACCTCGCGGGCGAGCTGCTCGGCGAGGTGCGTGGTGCGCGCGTCGCCGTGCTGGGCGTGGCGTTCAAGCCCGACAGCGACGACGTCCGCGATTCGCCCGCCCTCGACGTCGCCCGCCGACTGCACGCCGCCGGTGCCGACGTGGTCGTCCACGACCCCGAGGCCAACGAGACCGCCGCCCGGCTGGCTCCCGACCTCACCTACGTCGATGACGTCCCGACCGCTCTCCGTGACGCCGACATCGTCCTGGTCCTCACCGAATGGAAGCAGTTCAAGGCACTGCGTCCGGCCGAGGTCGCCGCCCTGGTCTCCGGACGACGCATCGTCGACGCCCGCAACGTGTTCGACCCCGCCGAGTGGCGCGAGGCCGGCTTCGAGTTCCGAGGACTCGGGCGCCCGTAGCCGAGTGCCGGTCAGAGGGCGCCTGGTCCCGTGCCGGTGTCCGGCCCCCTCCGGCAGGTCGACGCCGTCCGACGAGGTGCCACCGATACGATGACCGCATGACGAACCGGGCCCTCATCGCCGTGCTGACCGCCGGGGCCCTGGCCCTCGCCCTCTCCGCGTGCACGAGCGGCGGCGGCGACCCGACGCCGACCGTGTCGAGCTTCAGCCCCACGTCGACCGCATCGCCCTCGGCGCCCGACACGGGGGCCGAGACGGCCGCCCCCACGGCGCCGGCCGACGACCCGACCGGCACCGTCGAGACGCCCGTCCCCGTACCGTCCGACGAGGCGGACGGCTGGACCGACGCCCGCGCCTACGATGCCTGCCGGAACGAGGCCACGAGGTCGCAGGGTGCCGATTACACCTGGAACGACCGTTCGTCGCAGATCCTCGTGCAGGGCTCCGGGGGGCGGAGCATCGACGTCGCCGGCCTCTACTCGGGCGGTGACGTCGGCGTCGCCAACGTCACCTACCGGTGCACGGTCGGAGGCACTCCGGACTCGCCGCAGCTGAGCGGGACGGTCGTCCGATGACGGCTCTCCGTGTCGGCGTCATCGGCGGCGGCCAGCTGGCCCGCATGATGATCCCGCCCGCCGTCCACCTCGGCATCGAGATCAGCGTCCTCGCCGAGACCGAGGGCAGTTCGGCCCGGTTGGCAGCGACCCGGGTGGGCGATTACCACGACGTCGACGTCGTCCTCGATTTCGCGCGCACGGTCGACGTGGTCACCTTCGACCACGAGCACGTCCCCCAACACGTCCTCGCCGCCCTCGTCGACGCGGGCGTGCGGGTGCACCCCGGGCCGTCCGCACTGGCCGTCGCGCAGGACAAGATCGTCATGCGTCGACGGCTCTCCGAGCTCGGCTTGCCCGTTCCCGACTGGGCGGCCGTCCGTGACGCCACCGAGCTCGAGGCGTTCCTCGCCGACCACGGTGGCCGGGCGGTCGTCAAGACCGCGCGGGGTGGTTACGACGGCAAGGGCGTTCGCGTGGTCTCGGCGGCCCACGACGCCGACGACTGGTTCGGCGCCCTGGCCGAGGACGGCAACGGAGGCGCGCTCCTGGTCGAAGAGCTCGTCTCGTTCCGGCGCGAACTGTCACAGCTCGTGGCCCGTCGGCCGAGCGGTGACATCGCCCTCTGGCCTCTCGTCGAGACCGTCCAACGCGACGGGGTGTGCTCCGAGGTCTTCGCCCCGGCACCCTCGAGCGCCGGTCGCTTGGCCGACGCCGCCGACGAGATCGCGCGGACGGTCGCCCAGCGGCTCGACGTCACCGGCGTCCTGGCCGTCGAGCTCTTCGAGACGACCGACGAGCGCCTCCTGATCAACGAACTCGCCATGCGGCCGCACAACACGGGGCACTGGACGATCGACGGGTCGACCACGAGCCAGTTCGAACAGCACCTCCGGGCCGTGCTCGACCTGCCGCTCGGCGACACGGACTGCCACCGTCCCTGGAGCGTCATGCTGAACGTGCTCGGCGGGCCGGCGACGGGGTCGATGGCCGACCGTCTGCCCGCCCTGATGGCCGACCAGCCGGCGGTCAAGGTGCACGACTACGGCAAGGACCCCCGGCCCGGGCGCAAGGTCGGGCACGTCACCGTGGTCGGTGACGACCTCGACGAGGCCGTCTTCCGGGCGCGTGCCGCTGTCGAGTTCTTCACCGACTGACGGCTATCCTCTAGTCCGTGTCCGACCCGAAGAGCACCGACGTGCGCCCGAACGACCCCGCCGTACCCGCGAAGGTCGCCATCGTCATGGGCTCCGACAGCGACTGGCCCACCATGCAGGGGGCGTCGACGATCCTGACCGAGCTGGGCATCCCGCACGAGGTCGAGGTCGTCTCGGCCCACCGCACGCCGGACAAGATGATCGCCTTCGGTCGCGACGCGGCAGGTCGCGGACTCTCCGTCATCGTCGCCGGGGCCGGGGGAGCAGCGCACCTGCCCGGCATGATCGCATCGGTCACGACCCTCCCCGTGGTCGGTGTGCCCGTCGCCCTGGCCAAGCTCGACGGCCTGGACTCGCTGCTCTCGATCGTGCAGATGCCGGCCGGCATCCCCGTGGCGACGGTCTCGATCGGAGGCGCGGTGAACGCCGGTCTGCTCGCGGCCCGCATCATCGGCTCGCACGACCCGGTGGTCGCCGAGCGGCTGGCCCGCCACGCCGAGTCCCTCGCCGAGCTGGTCGAGCAGAAGAACGCCGACCTGCGTCGATCGCTGTGAGCACCTCCCTGCCCGTCCGTCATCCGGACGTCACCTCCGAGCCGTTCATGACGAAGCGGGCGTGGGTTCTCGTCCTGCTGAACGTGATCGTGCCCGGATCGGCGCAGGTGCTCGCGGGCAGTCGCCGACTCGGCCGGTGGGGGCTCGCCTCCACCCTCGTCTTCTGGGTGGTCGCGGTCGTCGTCGTCGTCCTCGCGTTCGCCTTCCGCTCGCCCCTGATCGAGATCGCGACCAACGTCGTCGCCCTCACCGTCGTCCAGGTCTTCCTCGCGTACTACGCGGTGCTGTGGGTGGTGCTGACCGTCGACACGCTGCGGTTGGCCCGCATCGTCCGGACGGCCCCCTCGGCCCGGGGACTTCTCGCCGGGGCGATGGTGCTGTTGATGGTGGTGACAGTCGGACCCGCGGCCTACGGGGCCTACCTCGCCGGGGTGCAGCACGGTCTGCTCAACAGTCTGTTCACCTCGAGGGCCGACGCCGCGCCTCCTGTGGACGGGCGCTACAACATCATGTTGCTCGGCGGCGACGCCGGGGCGGACCGCACCGGTCTGCGCCCCGACAGCATCTCGGTCGCCAGCATCGACGCCGAGACCGGTGCGACCACCATCGTGGGCATCCCGCGCAACCTGTACGACGCACCCTTCGTCGCGGGGTCGCCGCTGTACGGCGACTACCCGGACGGCTACGACTGCGGCGACGACTGCCTCGTGAGCTTCCTGTACACCTACGGGGAAGAGCACCCCGACCTCTACCCCGACGCCGAGTCGAAGGGCAGCAATCCCGGTGTCGAGGCGATGCGTGACGCCGTCGAGGGCATCACGGGCCTGACGGTGCAGTACTACGCCCTGATCGACATGCAGGGCTTCGTCGATCTCATCGATGCGCTCGGCGGCATCCAGGTGGACGTGCAACAACGCATCCCGATCAACGGAGGCGTCGACGGCAACGGTCAGCCGATCAACGTCGACGGGTGGATCGAGCCCGGCGAACAGAAGCTCGACGGCTACCACGCCCTCTGGTACGCGAGGGCGCGGCACGGCACCAGCGACTACGACCGAATGGCTCGTCAGCGCGAGGTGCAGCAGGCGCTGCTGTCGCAGTTCCAGCCGGCGACGGTGCTGTCGAAGTTCCAGGCCGTCGCGTCGGCAGGGGTGCAGACCGTCGACACCGACATCCCGCAAGGCGCCCTGGCCGCCTTCGTCGACCTGGCCGTCAAGGCCAAGTCGCAGCAGATCACCAGCCTCGAACTCGTCCCGCCGACCTACGACAACGTCTACCCCGACTACGACGCGATGCGGGCCGCGGTGGCCCAGGCCACCACCCCGGCTCCCGCGCCCTGACGTCCGACCTCGGATCGAGCCCACGAGGCTCGCCGCCTGACGGCGTGCGCCGACGGACGAGGAGGCGCGGTGCGTGCCCGCGGGGCGCCCACGCCTCCGGGGGCACTCGCCTCGCCGCTCGGGTCGCCCCGTGGCTCAGAGATCGGCGTGGAGCTGCCACACCTTGTCGGCCGAGTCCCGCCAGCTGAAGGCCCGTGCGCGGTCGATCCCGGCGATGCCGAGACGCGTCGACAGCTCGACGTCGGTGACCACCTGGAACATGGCCTGCGCGAGACGCTCCGGGTAACCCGCAGCGTCCTCCCGAGCCACGCTGACGGCCGCGTCGGCCGCGACCTCGAGCAGGGCAGGGGCGTCCGAGACGATGGTGGGCGTGCCCAGGCTGAAGGCCTCGACGACCGGCAGCCCGAACCCTTCGGCGAGACTGGGGAACACGAAGACCGCGGCTCGCTGCAACAGCACCGCCAGCTGTTCGTCCGACACGAAACCCATCGTCCGGACCTTGTCGGCGGGCAGGCCGGCAGCGGCCACCAGGTCGGCGACCTTGACGTCTCCCCACCCCTCGGGCCCGACGATCAGCAACGGCAGGTCGGGGGCGTCGGGGTGGGCGAGAGCCTGGATGAGCGGCTCGATGCCCTTGCGCGGTTCGAGCGTGCCGACGCTCAGTGCGTAGCGCTCGGGCAGGTCGAGGGAGTCGGCGACCTCGTCGGAGTCCGCGGGGACGGCGAGCTTGGGGCTGACGGCGCCGCCGACGACACGGAGGCGGTCGCCGAAGGGGAACAGCTCGGCCAGTTCGCGGGCCACGCTGTGGGTCGGCACGACGACGCCGTCGGCGTGCTTGAAGGCGCGCTTGGCCATGGCCTTGTGCCAACGGACGCCGCGCGGGGTGAGGGTCTCAGGGTGAGTCCACGGGACGGTGTCGTGGATGGTGACGACCGTCTGCGTTCCCGGGTCGAGCGCGCGATCGTGCCGGTAGAGGGGGGCGAACAGGCTCGTCGCGTGGACCATGCCGCGCCCGGGGAGGCCGACGACGCCGCCCTGCCACGCCAGTGCCAACTCACGGCGACCGAGCGGTGACTTGGTGACATGGGACAGGCCGGGCAGCAGATCGGTCAACCGGTCGTAGTCGGTCTGCGGATGGGCCGCCACGACCCCTTCGACCTCGCAACCGCGCGGAGCGGTCTCGACGAGGGCGCGGGTCAGTTCTTCGGTGTAGCGCCCGATGCCTCCGGGGATGGGAGCCAGGATCTGGTCAACGACTACTCGCAGCGTGGTCATCGGTCTGCAACACTCCCCTGTTCGCGGCCTCGGCCAGCGCTTCTCTCCACGGACGCATGGGCGTCAGTCCGGCTCGTGCCCAGGCGTCGTGGCCGAGGACGCTGTAGCTCGGTCGCGGTGCGGGGCGGACGAAGGCCGAGCTGTCCGTCGGGAGGACCCGGGCAGGATCGAGCCCGGCCTCGTCGAAGACGGCCTGGGCGAACTCGAACCAGCTCGCACTGCCCGAGTTGGTGCCGTGGTAGACGCCGGCAGGGGCGTCGGAGTCGAGCAACGCGACGATCTGCGTCGCGAGGTCGGCCGTCCAGGTCGGCTGCCCCAGCTGGTCGTCGACGACTTTCACCGTGTCGTGCGATGCCGCCAGCTTGACCATGGTCTTCGCGAAGTTGCCCCCGTGGGCGCCGTACAACCACGCCGTGCGCACGACGTAGGTGCCCTCGGGGTTGGCGGCGAGCGCGAGCTGTTCTCCCTCGGCCTTGGTGCGGCCGTAGGCGCTCACCGGCGCGATGGTGGCGTCCTCGGGGTAGGGCTCGGTGGCGTCGCCGTCGAAGACGTAGTCGGTCGAGACCTGGACGAGCTTCGCCCCGACGGAGGCGGTGGCCTCGGCCAGGAGGCCGGCTGCGGTGCCGTTCACGGCCAGCGCGGCCTCTTCGTCGGTCTCGGCCGCGTCGACGGCGGTGTACGCGGCGGCGTTGATGACGACGTCGTGCCCCTGGACGGCGGCGAAGACGGCGTCCCGGTCGGTCACGTCGAGGTCGGCACGGCCGAGCACCGTGACGTCACGTCCGAAGAGGGCTTCTAGGAGGTCGGTGCCGAGCATGCCTCGGGCCCCGGTGACGAGGTACTTGGAGTTCTGGGCGGCGGCCATCAGAGGGCGGCGCGCTCTTTGAGCGGCTGCCACCACTCGCGGTTGTCGCGGTACCACTGGACGACGTCGGCGAGGCCCTTCTCGAAGGGGACCTGGGGCTCGTAGCCGAGTTCGTCGCGGATCTTGGAGATGTCGACGGAGTACCGCAGGTCGTGGCCCAGACGGTCCTGGACGCGGTCGACGTACGACCAGTCCTTGCCGGTGGCCTCGAGCAGCATCTCGGTCAGTTCTTTGTTGGTGAGCTCGGTGCCGCCGCCGATGTTGTAGATCTCGCCGGCGCGGCCGTTGACGAGCACCATGGCGATGCCGCGGGTGTGGTCGTCGACGTGCAGCCAGTCACGGATGTTGTTGCCCTCGCCGTAGAGCGGGACGTGCACGTCGTCGATCAGGTTCGTGACGAAGAGCGGGATGACCTTCTCGGGGAAGTGGTACGGGCCGTAGTTGTTGCTGCAGCGCGTGATCGAGACGTTCAGCCCGTGCGTGCGGTGGTAGCTGCGGGCGAGCAGGTCGCTGCCGGCCTTCGAGGCGGAGTAGGGCGAGTTCGGCTCGAGCGGGCGGTCTTCAGCCCACGAGCCCTCGGCGATGGAACCGTAGACCTCGTCGGTCGAGACGTGGACGAAGCGCTTCAGGTCGTTGCGCAGGGCGGCGTCGAGCAGCTGCTGGGTGCCGAGCACGTTGGTCTCGACGAAGATCGAGGCGTCGCGGACCGAGCGGTCGACGTGTGATTCCGCGGCGAAGTGGACGACGGCGTCCACGTCGGGGAAGAGCGTGTCGAGCAGGGCCCCGTCACGGATGTCGCCCTTGACGAACGTGTAGCGGGGGGAGTCGGCGACGCTCGCCAGGTTCGCCTCGTTGCCCGAGTAGGTGAGAGCGTCGAGGACGACGACCTCGGCCCCCTCGAGGCCCGGGTAGGCGTCTTCGAGCGTGCGGCGGACGAAGTTGGAGCCGATGAAGCCGGCTCCGCCGGTGACGAGGATTTTCACAGTGGTCCCTTGGGGTCGATCGCGGAGGGTTCGTACGATGTTACCGGAGCCGATGTGATGAATCGCCGCCCCGGAGGCTCCGACCACGGCGGACGGCGTGCGAACGTCAGTCCATGCATCGTGACGAACCACCGATGTCGGACGAGGCGGACGGTCCCGCATCCTTCGACCGCCGCCGTCTCCTCGCCTATGCGGCCACGTCCGTGGCGCTCGCCGCTCCCGCCGTCCTGCACCCGTCGCTCGGTGCCCGTGCCTCCGTGCAGCTCGGCGAGACCACCGGGGCGGTCGACACCGTCGCCGAGGCGCTCGCGGTCGCCGCGCTGCAGGCGTGGGGTGGCTACACCAACGGGCAGATCCCGACGAACGCCCTGACGCCCGTCCAGGCATCCGTCGCGGGCTCCGGGTACCTCCGGGACGATGCAGCCCGTCAGTTCCTCTCGCTCAGCTTGGCGTTCTCCTCGACCTTCGGCACGCCACTGGCGATCACGGAGGGGTATCGGGACTACGGGCGTCAGGTCTCTTACTGGAACGCCTACCAGGCGGGCACCGGAAACCTGGCCGCCTACCCCGGAACCTCCAACCACGGCTGGGGCATCTCGTGCGACTTCGGATCCGGCGTCCAGACCGCCGGGACCGCGGCCAAGCGGTGGATGGACGCTAACGCACCGGCCTACGGATGGCAGCCCACCGGGAACGGATTCTCCCGGCCGGAGCCCTGGCACTTCGACTACGTGGCCGCGTACCCGGGCCCCGGCAACACGCTCCTCGTCGACAGCGGTCTCGTCGTGGTGCGATGCACCGAGAACCTCGATCAAGTCGGTCTCGTCTACACCGCTCTCCTCGGCATGAGGACGCTCAAGCACCTGCTCACGCTCGACCAGATCTCCGCGTTGCGGGCCGTCGGCGTTCCCTACTACGAATTGTCGAGAGTGCAGTTCCTCGCGCTGCTCGACGGCATCTCTGTTCCCCGGTCGGCCGTCACGGTCCGTGCGGATTATTGGCGTCGTTGAGCGCCACGGAAGGAAACCGAACATGATCGTCCTGCTGTGCACCGGATCGTTGCCGGGGGTCGGGAGCGGCTACGTCTGCGTCGTCGCCCCGCGAATGCTGAAACACGTCCTGACCGAGAGCACGGTGACGGCGCTGCGGTCCATCGGTCAGCCACCCAGGGCCGTCAGCGCTGCGGCGTTCCTCGACATCCTCACGTCGTTGTCCATCCCGCACTCGGCTGTCACGTCCGGCGCCGACTACTCGGCGAGGTGACGGCGCAACGCCGCTCCGTGTTCGGTGCGGTCGTCTCGCGGGTCCTGAGGCAGAGGAGGGCGAACGTCCATCCCGTCGACGACGCCCCCGCACTGCGGCTCGGATACGTCGTCCTCGGCGCGGCGGGCGTCCATCCCGGGTCCGCCCACATCCGGGTGACGCGCCGGGTCAACCGCGAGGTGGTGGCGGGTCGGATGTCGGCTGAGCAGATCGACCCGTCGGCGGTCGCGGCTGGCCAGAAGGGGCTTCCCTACGACGTCGTCCTCGTCCAGAGGGATGCCGTCCCCGCCTCGGCGAGCGCGCTGTTCTTGCAGGCCGTTCGAGCGTCCGGAGCCCGTCTGGTCGCCGAGGTCGACGACGACTTCTTCAGCCTGGACGCGCGTCGGCGTCTCGTGCGTGCCGAGTACGACGAGGCCCGGATCGACTCCGTCGAGGCCGTCGTGAGGGCGGCGGACGCCGTGATCGTCAGCACGGAAGCCCTCGCCCGGGTGGTTAGTCAGTTCGCGTCGGAGGTGGTGGTCGTCCCCAACGAGCTCGACCCGGAGTTCTGGGGCGGTGAACCCGGCCCGACGTCTCCTCGGGAGACGTGGACCGGAGGGCGGCCCGACGCGGACGGTCGGGTCCATGCGCTGTACATGGGGTCCGCGACACACCAGGACGACCTCGAGCTGCTGCGACCGGTCTTCGACGGCCTGGCCACGAAGGACGGGCGCCCGGTCGTGCTCGACGTCGTCGGCGTCACGGGTGGAGACCCCGGGTGGTTCGAGCGTGTGGACATCCCCGAGGGCCATCACCCCGAATTCGTCCGGTGGCTGCGGGGTGAGTCCGGACGATGGTCGGTGGGCCTGGCGCCGTTGGCCGACGATCCGTTCAACACCTCCAAGAGCGACCTGAAGTTCCTGGAGTACACGATGTTGGGACTGCCGACGGTGGCATCGAGATCGACCAGCTACGCCACGGTGCCGGATCACGGCGGGCGCACCGCATCGAGCACCGACGACTGGCGTCGTGCCATTCTGGCCGCCGTGGACGAGGGGCCCTCCGAAGCGGCGGTGTCCTACGTGAGTGGTCACCGCCTCCTCGGTTGCAGTACGACGTGGGCCGACGTGCTGCGTCGTGGCCGGACGGCTCGCCCGTCCTCCCCACCGGCTTGCTAGGCTTCCCGGGTGCAGATCCGCGAACTGAAGATCCCTGACAGCTACGAGATCACGCCGAAGATGTTCGGTGACGATCGTGGCGTGTTCCTCGAGTGGTACCGCTTCGACCGTCTCGCAGAGGTCGTCGGGCACCCGATCGACCTCCGGCAGGCCAACACGTCGGTGTCCCGACGTGGCGTCGTGCGGGGCATCCACTTCGCGGACGTGCCTCGCGGACAGGCCAAGTACGTCACCGCGACGCACGGCGCGGTGCTCGACTACGTCATCGACATCCGCGTCGGATCGCCGACATTCGGTGAATGGGACTCCGTCCTCCTCGACGACCGTGACCGTCGCGCCATCTATCTCTCCGAGGGGCTGGGGCACGCATTCGTCGCGCTGACGGACGACGCCACGGTCAGCTACCTCGTCACGGATACGTTCAATGCCGAGCGTGAACACGGCATCGACCCCCTCGATCCAGAGATCGGTCTGGTCTTCCCGCCCGAAGCAGGCGAGGCGCTCCTCTCACCCAAGGACACCGATGCGCCGGGTCTCCGCGAGGCAGCCGACGCCGGACTCCTGCCCACCTGGGACGACATGCGTTCGTTCTACCGAAGCCTCGATTCGAAGGAGGTCTGAGCGCATGAAGGGAATCATCCTCGCCGGCGGCTCCGGGACCCGTCTCTGGCCGATCACCAAGGGCATCTCGAAGCAGTTGATGCCCATCTACGACAAGCCGATGGTCTACTACCCCTTGTCGACGCTCATGATGGCCGGAATCCGTGAGGTCCTCGTCATCACGACCCCGGAATACAACGACCAGTTCCGTGCCCTCCTCGGTGACGGCTCGCAACTCGGCATGCACATCGAGTACGCGGTCCAACCGTCACCCGACGGTCTCGCCCAGGCGTTCGTCATAGGCGAGGAATTCATCGGGGACGACAGCGTCGCGCTCGTGCTCGGAGACAACATCTTCCACGGCGTGGGGCTCGGCTCGAACCTCAAGAAGAACGCCGACGTCGATGGGGCGACGATCTTCGCGTACCACGTCTCGGACCCCAAAGCGTACGGCGTCGTCGAGTTCGACGAGTCGTTCAGAGCGGTCTCGATCGAAGAGAAGCCGGCCGACCCCAAGAGCAACTACGCCGTCCCCGGGCTCTACTTCTACGACAACCGCGTCGTCGAGATCGCCAAGACCATCGAGCCCAGTCCTCGAGGTGAACTCGAGATCTCGACCGTGAACGAGCGGTATCTCGAGGCGGGTCACCTCCAGGTGCAGGTCCTCGACCGGGGAACGGCGTGGCTCGACACCGGCACGTTCGAATCCATGATGCAGGCCTCCGAATACGTGCGGGTGATCGAAGATCGGCAAGGCCACAAGATCGGCTGCATCGAGGAGATCGCCTGGCGGAACGGTTGGATCGACGATGAGCACCTCGCGTCCTTGGCCGCCCCTCTCGCGAAGAGCGGATACGGGGTCTACCTCCAGAAGCTGATCGCCGAGTAGCTCGTGCTTCACGGAGTCCGTCGGCAGGTCGCGAGGGTCCTTCGACTGGCTTCACGCGGTGTCGAGCATCCTCGTCGGACCGCGTCTGAGGTGTCGGCGTTCGTTCGTGGTGCGGCGTCGGCCGGGGCAGCCCCGATCCTGGCCCCCGGTGGAGAGCCCCCGAGACACGTCGCCGTGCCCCTCGCCGACGGCCCTCAGCCGGGCGTGCGAGAGGACCTGCTGGAATCGATCGTCGATCTCGTGGTGACGATCGATGTGGACGACCTCGAACGACGTCCGGACGTCGTCGAGGAACTCGCCGGATTGGCGTCCGAGGCGACATCCCGGGGTGTGGTCGTCACCGCCGTGGTCTATCAGGTCGAAGAATCGGTCGGACGCACGCATGTGCTCCCTCGTCTGCCCGAGGCACTTCCGCTGGTCGTGCCGCACGTCATGCGGGGTTGGTCGGCAGGGGTGGGACAGGTCCTGCCTCATCTCACGGGTACGCGGACGGTCGTCGTGGATTCCACCGTGAAGGCGGACGTCAGGGTGGTCCTCGGGCTCGCGGACGAGCTTCGAGGGGGAGTGGCGCTGGCGCAGGCGGTGCTCAGGCATCCCAACGAGACGATCGTCAGCGTGGGGGCCGTGTTCGACATGCCTCTCAGCGCCCCCGGGTCCTTGTTGGGCGGTTTCCCCCCGGAGGACGCCGAAGCCCTGGGAGTCGTCGACATCATGGCCGCGGACCGTCCAGCGTTCGCCGTGAGGACCAGGTATCTCGTCGTCCCGCCGGCCACGACGGACGTCCCCCTGGCCGTCACGGCATTGTCGTTGTCCGTCTCCGCACGGGCCTCCCTCTCGGAGCCCGGGAGCGACCGCGTGGTCGCCGTTCCGCTCGGCCGCGTCTACCAGGCACGGGAGCCCGCGCGTCGTCTCGACGTGATCGCTCAAGACCTGCTGCAGGTCTGGGCCACCCTGGTCGACGGTCGATCGCCCGTCGTGCTCGCCGCTGCGGGATTCCGGCTGGGGACTCCTTCCGTGCAGCCCGCGGGGGCCGTGCCGGCGAGGGTCACCCGGCCCCGCATCGAGCGCAGGGACGGTGTCTCCGTCGTCGAAGGAACTCCTCGTCTTCGCTGGTCCATCAAGACCGCCGCCTGGGCCGGGGAACGCGGCGACGACTGGGGAGACGTCTTCTTCGCACGCGATCTGGCAGAGGCTCTTCGTGGTGCGGGCCAAGAAGTCGTCATCGACAATCGGGAGTCGAGTGTCCGTCCCGAGTCCGAGCATCTCGACGATGTCTCGCTCGTTCTGCGAGGTCTCGACCGAGTGCCGCTCAACCCCTGGGCGATGAACGTCCTCTGGGTCATCAGTCATCCCGATCGCGTGTCCGACGTCGAATTGGCCGGGTACGACTTGCGCTACTCCGCAGGGCCCCGGTGGGCCCAGAAGACGGCACGACGAACGAGTCTTCCGATCGAACCCTTGCTTCAGGCGACCAACCCCTCGCGATTCCATCCTGGTCCGGTCGACCCCGGCCTGGCGTCCGACGTCCTCTTCGTCGGCAAGACACGCGAGGTCTTCCGGCCCGTCGTGCGAGACGCCGTGGAGGCGGGCCTCGACCTCAGCGTCTGGGGCGAAGGATGGACACGGTTCATCTCGGATGAGCACGTCCGCGGCACGTTCCTGTCCAACGACGAACTCGCCGTTGCCTACCGAAGTGCGCGACTCGTCCTCAACGACCATTGGCGAGACATGGCTCGAGAAGGATTCATCTCGAACCGGTTGTTCGATGCCGTCGCATCGGGAGCTGCGGTCATCAGCGACGAGGCCGAAGGCCTGGTCGACGTGTTCGGGCCCGCCGTCAGGACCTATCGCACCGTCGAGGACCTTCGCCGCCTCTCGCAGCATGCGTGGGTGGATGACGTCGGCGCTCGCGCCTCGTCAGCCGCGGCCGTCGCGAAAGAGCATTCCTTCGCTCGTCGTGCCTCGGTCCTCGTGGACGACGTCCTCCGTGTCGTCACCGAGAACGGACGAGACGCATCACGCGACCGACGGTGACCCGACGGCCTTCGTGACGTCGAACACCCGAACCGTCGCCGTCAGCCGCGTCTGAGTCGGTTCGCGATGGTGTCGGTCAGGCGGACGACCTTGCGTGACGTGATCGCCGCGATCTCGCGTTGCAGAGCCGCGACCTCGTCTGTGAGTTCCCGCTCTCGGGCACGGCGTTCGTCTTCCAGACGATCCACGACGGACTGCAGTTGCGCGACGTCGTTCTCGAGCCGGACCTGTGCCCGACCCCACCCCGCGAGTTCCTCGGCCCTCTCTGCCGGGATGGGGACATCCGGCTCACCCAACGCGATCCCCTGACGACGCAGGAAGTCCGGCAGGCTCGTGTCCTCGGTGAACGGACCCGTTTCGGCCTCGTCAGCGGAGATGTGGCGAGCGGCGTAGAACGGCAACAGGACCCCTTGGCCGAGACGGGCCCAATCCCTCATGCCGTGGTGGTTCGGACTGGGGCGGAGGTCGGGATTGGCCTCGTACCCAGCTCCGGCCATGCTGACCTTGTGCTCGAACTGGTGCCACGAACGCCATGGTAGGTGGAGCACCTCGAGTGCCAGCGCGTCCGGCGGCGAACCTGTGCTCGCGATGCTCACGAGATGGTTGCCCTGGACGACCGTGACGTCAGGCCGGCCGACGTGGACGGCGTTCGACGTGGGCTGCGCGAGGACGCCGACGTTCCTCAATTGATCGTTGTCCCGTTGGTCACGCCAGACGAGCCGATCCCAGCCGGCGCCGCTCTCTGCGACGGGTCCTACCATGTTCACGACAGGAACACCGAACGAACCGAGCCCTTCGTCGAGCCGCGAGAAGACATCCGCGAGGGTGAGAGACCGATCGACGGGCATCAGGAACTCGTCCGCATCGGCGTTGATGACCCAGTCGGCGCCGTGGACCGTCGCAGCTTCCCTTGCCATGGCGGTGACCACGGTGCCCTGCTGCTTCCGGTGGACTGGATCATGGTGGAGGGTCAAGACACCGGACTCGGCGAAGGACTGGAGGATCTCAGTGGTTCCGTCCGTGGAGGCGTTGTCGGTCACGATGATCACGTCGACCCCCTGGGCGAGGTGATACTCCACCCACTGGCGGATGACGTCGGACTCGTCTCGGACCATAGCGGTGACGGCCAGGGTCATGTTGTTCTCCAGTCGGGTCGGGTCGGGTCGGGAGGGCGTTCAGCCGTGGAGACGAGCTCTGATGCTCAGACCCGCACGCAGGGCTACGCGCAGAGGCCAGAGCCACCAGGCGGAGTACTTGGTCGAGAGGAACCGGTAGGCGCTCCGGTGGTGTTCGCGTCGCATCGCATCGGAGGAATCCCGAGTGGCGTGGGCTCCGACATGGGTGACCACGGCAGAGGGTTGGTAGACGTTCACGTAGCCCGCGCGACCGATCCTCCACCCCAGGTCGACGTCTTCGAAGTACATGAAATAGCCGGAATCGAAACCGTCCAGAGCGTCGAGGACATCACGAGGGAAAAGAACGCACGCGCCGGAGAGCCATCCGACCTCACGAGTGCCCGTCGCGGGATGTTCCTGGTGGTAGCGCTGTGTCCAAGGGTTGGACGGCCAGACGTTGGCGAAGAGAGCGTGCCCGAGCCCGGTCCGCAGCGAGGGAACGGCTCGAGCCGACGGGTAGACCGAGCCATCCGGTTCCAGAACGGCGGGTCCGACGGCGCCGGTCCGGGGATTCGACTGAGCCGTCTCGACGAGGACGTCGAGTGAGCCGGGTGACAGGACGACGTCGGGGTTGGACACGAGAACGTACCGCACCGTCTCGGGGAGGGTGGCCAGAGCCGCGTTCGCCGCAGTGCCGTAGCCCGCATTGGAACCGACATCGAGGAAACGGGCCCCTGCGCTCTCGGTGGTCCGACGTGCAGCGTCCGCGTCTGTCGACTGGTTGTCGGCTACGACGACGAGGACCCCTGCGCCGAGTGCGGACGCCTGCTTCGTCGATTCGAGGAACGTGGCGAGGTGGTGGCCGGAGTTGTAGCTCACGGTCACGACCGCGAGCGTCGGCGCGAGGCGGTTCGGAATCTCGTTCGTCATGATCTCTTCTGGTGATGGTCGGCCGGGGCGGGCCGCCGGACGCGCGTCCTGACGACTGGTCGCCGACCGGCGAACTCGGCATCCTCTTACAGTCTGGCATGGACGCGAGGGCGTCCCCCCGACTCAGACGGATGGCCTTCCGGCCGTCGTCGCCCAGCTCCGTCGATGGACGACGGCACACGCTTCCCATGTGAACCCGGATGACCTCGTGAGAGCTGCGGCAGCCAGTCGACGACGCCGGCCTGCGTCGGCCAGGAGTTCGCGCAGACCCCCTTCGATCCCGTCGACGTCCGGCTCGCAGTAACTCACGGCATCGCCTCCGACCTCGGGCAGGGCCAGCCGACGGGTCGTGAGGACGGTGGCCCCCGACGACATGCCCTCGAGCACCGGCAAGCCGAAACCCTCGCCGGTGCTGGGGTACACGACGATCGTGGCTCCTCCGAGATAGGACGGAAGTTCGGCGAGTGGCAAGTAGCCGACGTAACGAAGGGCCGACCCCGGCTCGTCACCGGCCGCTTCCAGGAGTCGACGTGCGTCCTCGTCCCAACCGAGACCCCCGGCGACCAGCAGCGGGGGCGTCGATGCGTCGGCGGCGGAGAGCCTCCGATGGGCTTCGACGAGCGCAGGCACGCTCTTCCGAGGCTCGACCGTGCCGAGGAAGGCCAACCACCCGACCTCGGTCGAGAGTCCGTGAGCAGCGGCGAACGAGGCCACCTCGGTGTCGAGAGGCTGACGGAACACGGACGGGTCGACACCGTGATGGGCTACGGAGACCGGCCCACGAGCCCTTCCCGCCCACGTCGTCATCTCGGACGCCGTGGCCGCGCTGGGGGCGATGGAAGCAGCAGCCCATCGTCGTCCGAGACGGATCCACGTCGAGAAGAAGATGCGCTTGCCTGCCGCGTGGTCGTGGGGTGCGCTGAAGAAGGTCGCGTCATGGACCGTGACGACCACTTGTCGTCGGGCGAAGAAGGGGAACGTGTAATGCGGCGAGTGGATGACGTCGACCCTGAGGCGCCTCGCGAGGATCGGAAGACCGATTTGTTCCCAGAGCAGTCGCAGCGGGCGTGACGACACCGAGGGTGGTGCCTCCAGCACGTGGTGACCAGGCGCTTGGTCGAGGAGCCAGGCACGGTCCGACGGTTTGACCACCACGTTGACCGTGACACCGAGATCGGTCAAGCCCCGGAGAAGCCCCGCGATGTACCGAGCCACGCCCCCCTTGTTCGGTGGCAAAGACGTGGCATCGACGAGGACGGGGAGGATGTTCGTCATGGTCAGGCGCTGAGAGCTCTGACCGTGGCGTCGACCCTCACCACGCCCGAGGCGTGATCGTCGTCGGCCATGACGAACCGAGCCGCCTGGCGCTGGATGGCGATGTGTGCTCCGTTCGGCTCGGCCATGAAGCTGTGCACGAAGTAGGGGCCTCCACCGAATTGGATGTTGTCGAGCCGGTATTCGACTGCGGCGGTACCGCGAAGGGGCTCGTGGTCGAGTCCGAGCATCCGGCTGTCGGTGCCGTACACCTGCGTGCCGAGGTTGGTCTCGATCTTGAAACCCGAGTGCCAGCGCTCCAGCGGAGTGGTGTGGCTGAACTCCATTCGGACCACGAGCGTGTCGCCCGGTTGGAACTCCTCGCCCGGCGCGCGCCCCTCGGCGCGGACCTCGGTCGCCGTGACGTGCCCTGGTGTCGCTTCGACGTCGGGAGACTGCGCCTCTGCTTCGGCTACCCGGCGACCCTCGAGGATGTCTCGGAAGTTCTTGACGGCGTCGGCCGCCGATCCCTGGAACATCACCTCGCCCTTGGAGAGGACGACGGCACGATCACAGAGCTCTTGGACCTGCCCCAACGAGTGACTCACGAGGATGATCGTTCGACCCTGCTGCTGGAACTCCCGGATCTTGTCGAGACACTTCCGCTGGAAGGCCTCGTCGCCGACCGCCAGCACCTCGTCCACCAACAACACGTCGGGATCGGTGTGGATCGCCACGGCGAAAGCCAGGCGGACGTACATGCCGGACGAATAGAACTTGACCTGGGTGTCGATGAAGTCCCCGATCCCCGAGAACGTGAGGATGTCGTCGAACTTGTCCTCCGTCTCGGCCTGGCTGAGGCCGAGGATCGAGGCGTTGAGGAAGACGTTCTCCCGGCCTGTGAGGTCGGGGTGGAAGCCTGCTCCGAGCTCGAGCAAGGCTGCCAGTCGGCCTCGTCGTCTGATCGACCCGGAGGTGGGCTCGATGATGCCACCGATGGCTTTCAACAAGGTGCTCTTGCCGGACCCGTTCGGTCCCAGCAGCCCGATGGTGCTGCCAGCGGGGATCTCGAGCGAGACGTCGCTGAGGGCCCAGAACTCCTCGCTGTTCCGGCGGCCTGCCCGACCGAGGGTGACGAGGCGTTCCTTGAGGGAGTTGTCCTTCCGGATGACGAACTTCTTCGAGACGTTCTCGATCGACACGACGGTCGGCGGGTCGGTCGGGGAGGTGACTGATGCGTGGAGGGGCGACGGCTGGTCCGTGTTCATTGGAGCGGGATGTCCGTTCGTTTCTAGAGCTCTTGGGCGAAGTTGCCCTGCAGCCGGGCGAAGACACGGTGGAACGCGTAGAGGAGGACGAGTCCGATCAAGGCGGCAATGCCCATGCGCAAGAGGAGGTCCTCGGGGTACGACGCTTCGTCGCCCGCGATCCAGAAGGCGCGGTGGAAACCCAGGACCGCGAGGGTGACGGGGTTGTCGGTGTAGAGACCGAGCAGCCACCCACGTCCGTCCGTCAGCGCATTGGAGACCATCGTCCACGCGTAGACGATGGGCGAGGCCCACATGGCGAGCATCAGCAAGACCTCGACCAGGTACTGCATGTCGCGGAGATAGACGTTCAGAGCCGCCAACAGCAGACCGAAGGCCGTGCCGTAGATCAATATGAGGATGACCGACGGGAAGAAATAGAGGACGTCGAGGTGCCAGGGGAACGACCCGGTGACGATCGTGGCACCGATCAATACGACCATCTGGATGCCGAAGTTGAAGAGGGCGGAGCCGATGCTCGCCAGAGGGTAGATCTCCCGAGGCGTGTAGACCTTCTTGATCAGGCCACCGTTGCTGACGATGGACGACGTCGAGCCCGCGATGATCTCGCTCAGCAGACCGTAGATGGTCAGACCCGAGAAGATGTAGACCGCGAACTCGGGGATGTTGCGGGCTGCTCCGAGGATCTGTCCGAGCACCACGTAGTAGATGATGAGCTGCGTTATGGGGCGGATGAGGGTCCAGAGGAACCCCAGGGCGCTGTCTTTGTAACGCGACTTGAGATCACGGCGGATGAGGAGGTCGAGCAGCTGACGGTGCGCGAGGATCTCGCGGACGATGCCGAACGTGCCGCTGAAGACCTTGGAGGGCTGGCCTGCGACGACCATGGGCTCTGTCGCGAGACGCTGGAAGCGTTCCCCCGAGGTCGTGCTCGGTGTCGTGGTGGTCATGGGCGTGGACCCCTTCGTGGTCAAAACTGAAGCACTATATCCGGTCGACCTGTGCGGACCGGACCAGTCCGGGATGGGGGCTATTTGCCGTATCTGCTGGCTCGCATGGTGGCGAGACGGTTCTGGACCTTGTCGCGCAGCACCTGGAGACCGCCGCCGTCCGTCACGTAGTGGCGAGCGAGGGCGATGTCACGAACGACTCCGTGGCGTCGATTGGCGATCTCGTGGAACTTCTCCTCGCTCGACCGCGCCACCTTGCCCCGGAGCGCTCTGACCGTGGTGACCGGGGTGCTCTCCAGCGCGCGATCCGCGGCGACCTGAGGGTCGCGGCAGAACTCGACGAGCGGTTCGAGGGCTTTCTCCCAGGTGAAGTCCTCGCGCACCCGTGACACGGCGGCGCGTGTGTCGGCCCGCACCTCGGGGTCGTAGAGCACGGCCTCGAGGGCATCGGCCAGGGCGTCGACGTCGCGCTCAGGCACGGCCACGCCCATGCCCTCGGCTCCTACGAGGTCTCCGAAACTGTCCCCACGAGTCGTCACGATCGGCAGGTTGGCCCACATGTAGTCGAGGATGCGCGTCCGGAAGGAGAACGTCGTCTCGATGTGGTCGTAGTGGGTGCTGACACCGGCATCCGCTTCGAGGAGATAATTCGACCGGTCGTCGAGTGCGACCCACTGTTCGTTGAAGAAGACGTTCTTGCCGGCGACGCCGAGCTCCGCCGCGAGCTCGCGCGTGCGGGCGACGATGGCCATCTCGGGGACGTCCGGATTCGGGTGGGCCACACCGAGGAAGAAGAGTCGCACGTCGGGGCGTCGTTCGGCCAAGACCGCGATCGCGCGGATCAGGGTGAGGGTGTCGAACCAGTTGTAGATCCCGCCTCCCCAGATGACCACCTTGTCGTCCTCGCCGATGCCGGGGACCACGCCTCGGATCGCCTTGCGGGTGTGCGCCGGAGGAGTGGAATCCATGCCGAACGGGGCGATGGCGATCAGCTTCTCGAGGTTCTCGTCCGCGGCGTAGTTCTCCGGATTGATGCGCCCGAGGCCGGCGAGTTGGCCGAGCCAGAAGAGACGCTGGCGTTCGGAGGCGCAGAGGAAGAAGTCTGCTCGCAGGAGTTGCTCGTTGAGCACGTCGGTCGCCGAGGCGACCTGGTTCTTCCACTGGGCCAGCCCCCACTCGCGACCCTGTTCGAGCTGTTCGAGGTGCATGGGGTCGTAGAGGTCGGCGACCATGATCTTGTGCGACTTCTTGAGGGTCGTGAAGTGATGGAGGGCGTGACCTTGGAACACGATCACGTCAGCCCACTCTTCGTGGGCCTTCATCTCGTGCTCGTTCTGGAGGCGCACCCGGCTCACCTCGAAGCGGTCCGACTTGCGAGCGGCGACGTTCCAGGTGAGGAGCCGGACGTCGCTGTGCTCAGAGAGCGCTTCGCTGATCTTCCAGGCGCGCATGGCCGGGCCGGCCATCTTCTCGCCGATCGCGTCACCCGTGATGACGAGGACCTTGGTCCGCTGGGTGTGCTCCCGGATGTCGAAGGCATCGACGATCGATCGGAATCCCTCGAGGTAGTAAGGGTCACCGAACAGAGGTTTGAAGATGTCGCCGAAGAGGCGGAAGACGTCGGCGTCCGTCTTCGTGCGGCGAGCCTGGAGATCGTCCCTCGCGGCCTGGAGCTCGGGGAGTTCGGCGACGAACTGGTCGAGTGCGAACAGGCCGGCCATGGTGTCCTTCGACACGGGAGTGTCTCGGTCGAACTCGTCCGGGGCGCCCACGAACCGGCGGATGTCGAACATCTCGGAGTCGAGGCCGCTCTTCGCCACCGCCCGTCGTGCGAGCAGGGCGAGCGCTCCCGGCAAGAACTTGGCCAGGCTCTCGTCGGACAGGTTCTTGAAGAGCAACATCAACGCGTTGCGCTCGAGCAGGTACATCTCGCGGTGTTCGCCGAAGCTCTTCATCGAACCGTGGTGCTTGTGGAAGACGATCGACGAGGGAGCGAAGCGGACGCGATATCCGAGGATGTTGAGGCGCCACCCGAGATCGACGTCGTCGTAGAACATGAAGAGCTTCTCGTCGAAGCCGCCCACCTGCTCGAAGACGGCCTTGCGGACGAAGAGGGCGGAGCCGGTGCCGAAGAGGAGGTCCTTGGGTGTGTCGAACGACCCGTCGTCGACCTCGGTGACGCGGTCCTTGTACCCCATGCCGAACCACGTGAGGCTGCCCTGGACGAAGTCGATCGCCTTGCCGTCCCAGTCGAGGACCTTGCTGCCGACCGCTGCCACGCGGGGGCTCACGTTGAACTGGTCGAGCGCCTCTCGGACCCAGCCCGGGTGCGGTTTGGCGTCGTTGTTCAAGAACGCGACGAACTCGCCCTTGGCTTTCTTGGCGCCCAGGTTGCTGCCGCCCGTGAACCCGAGGTTGTCCTTCGACACCACGATCGTGACGTTGCTCCGGCCGCCGAGCTCGGCCTCGAGGCGTTGACGGCTGTCGTCGCCCGAGCCGTTCTCGACCACCACGATCTCGAGCTGGTCCTTCGGCCAGTCCACCTCGTTGAGACGTGCAACGCATTCGAGCGTGTCGTCCGTACCGCGGAAATTGACGATGACGACCGAGACGACGCTCGACGTGGAAACAGGCACGGTGGGTACTCCAAGGGACGGTGGGGCGGGCCGGAGGGCCCCGCGAGTGCGGTCCCACTATACGAGGGCGTCGCCGACAGCTCTCCTCCCGCTGTCACAATGATCGGATGGACGCATCCGTGATCGTGGTCAACTGGCGTCAACCCGAACTGACAGTGCGTTGTCTCCATTCGCTGATCGGCCAGGACTCCCAGTGGTCGTTCGAGGTCGTCCTGGTCGAGAACGAGGCGCGCCCTGGAGCCGTCGACATCTTCCGGCGGACGTTCCCCGACCTCGTCGTCGTCGAGGAGTCCACGAACGCCGGTTTCGCCGGCGGCGTTCGTCGAGGCATCGAGGCCTCGACCGGGGACGTCGTCGTCCTGCTGAACAACGACGCCGTCGCCGAACCGGGGTTCCTGGACGCCGGCCTCCGGGCGCTGAGCGACGGGGGGGAGACCGTGGCCGCGGCTTCGGCCACGGTGACCCTCGAAGGGCGCTTCGTCCCGTCGGCGTCCCGGGGCGTGCGTGCGCTCGTCGACGGGGAGGGGGTGGCCTGGCGGAGGTCCGACGACGCCGACGCCGTGACCCTGATGAACGGTACCGGGATCGAGCTCGGACCCGACGGGAACGGTCGTGACCGCGACTGGCTACGACCCGTCGACCTCGTCGCCGACCCTGGGGGTCGTCCTTTCGGCTTCTCCGGAGGGGCTGCCTTCCTGCGGCGATCGGCGTTGGCCGCCGTCGGCGGTTTCGACGAGTCGCTCTTCATGTATTACGAGGACCTCGACGTCTCGTGGAGGCTTCGTCTGGCGGGGCAGGAGATCGTCCACGCGGCCTCGGCCCGGGCTGTCCACCGGCACGCGGCCAGTTCGGACGACGACGGTGTTCTCGTTCGCCGTCAGAGCATGAGGAACCGTCTTCTGGTGGTTCTCCGCAACGGATCCAGGGGATTCGTTCTCCGTGTCGTCCTGAGGACCCTCGCGCGCCTCCTGATCGACCTCGTGCGACCGGACACGGCTCTTCTGACCCGACGAGACTGGGCGGCGGTGTCGAGAGGGCTGGTGACCGCGTCACGCTCCGCCGTCGCGGCACGGCGGCGTTCGGGCGTCTCTCGCGCCGATCGCCTTCGGGTGGAGCGGTCGTTGTCCTCCTCGGATGCTGCCCCGTCTTCGGGGGACGTTGCCTGACGAACGGGGTACGTACAGCTAGAGTCTGAGAACTGGTCGGGCTTCGCATCCGACTCCCGCTCGATCGACGAGGCACGCCGCCAGGTAGCGGCGGAGGGAGACGCCTCGACCGCACGCCCCAGGGAGGCCGTCCGTGTCGAGAAGGTTCATCGCGATGGCAGCAGCCATCGCCGTCGCAGCAGGTCTGATGACCGGCCTGGCGTGGGGTTCGTCGTCCCCACCGGCCCAGGCGGTGTCCGGGGCCGACTTCGATCCCGGGAACATCATCTCGGATCAGACGTTCTTCAACGCGTCCGCGATGTCCGAAGCCCAGATCCAGGCGTTCCTGACCTCTCGCATCGGTAACTGCACGAATGCCAACTGCCTGAGTGCCAAGAGGCTCGACACCTCGTCCCGGGGGGCGGACGCCATGTGCGGTGCGTACCAAGGGGCGTCCCAGGAGCCCGTCTCCCGCATCATCGCCAAGGTCGCCCAGGCCTGCGGGATCAATCCCCAGGTCCTCTTGGTGACGCTCCAGAAGGAGCAGAGCCTGGTCACGGGCTCCATCGCCAAGGGGCCGTCGGACGCACGACTCGAGCGAGCCATGGGTTATGCGTGCCCCGACAGTGCCAACGGGGGCTGCGATCCGTCGTTCGCGGGTGTCTACAACCAGCTCTACAAGGCGTCCTGGCAGTTCAAGCGTTACGCCAATCCAGCCGGGACGAGCAACTACTTCACCCAATACGCCCCGGGTGGCAACCGCAACGTCCTGTACAACCCCAATGCCGCGTGCGGTTCGAAGAGCGTCTTCATCAAGAACCAGGCCACGGCGAACTTGTACTACTACACGCCTTACACGCCCAATGCCGCGGCGCTGGCGAACCTCAACGGATCGGGAGACGCCTGTTCCGCCTACGGCAACCGGAACTTCTGGGTCTACTTCAACGACTGGTTCGGCTCGCCGACCGGACCCACGAAGCCGTTCGGCAGCATCGAGTCGCTCAGCGGCGGCGTGGGCAAGGTCACGGTGAGCGGCTGGGCCGCCGACCCGAGCACGTCCGCGTCGATCGCCGTCCACGTCTACGTGGGCGCTCAGGGCACGGCGATCCGAGCCGACGGATCGCGGCCCGACGTCGGTGCGGTCTACCCGGCTCTCGGCTCCGCCCACGGGTACTCCGCGAGCGTCGCGGCGTCCCCCGGAACGTGGGACGTGTGCGTCTACGCCATCGGTGTGGCCTCGGGGAACACCTCGTCCCTCGGATGCCGCTCGGTGACCGTGCTGCCGCCCAACCCGGTCGGTGTCGTCGACACCCTGGCCGCCGGTCCCGGTCAGATCGTCGTCTCGGGTTGGGCCCTCGACTACGACACGACGGCGTCGATTCCCGTGCACGTCTACGTGGACGGAAAGGGCACCGCACTCGTGGCGAACGAGAACCGGCCCGACATCGGTCGCAACTTCCCCGCGTACGGTGCAGCCCACGGGTTCTCCACCACCCTTGCGGCGACCCCGGGCGCACATGACGTCTGCATCTACGCGCTGAACGTCGGGGCGGGGAGCACGACCACGATGAGATGCTCCTCGGTGTCGGTTCCGTCCGGCTCTCCGATCGGCGTCGTCGACGCCGTCACGGCGTCCAGCGACTCCGTCACCGTGCGCGGTTGGGCGCTCGACCCGGACACAGCGGCGTCCATCCCGGTTCACGTGTACGTCGACGGGGTCGGACGGGCGATCACGGCCGACGCACCTCGAAGTGACATCGCGAGGTCGTTCCCCGCCTACGGAGCCGCCCACGGGTTCTCGACCACGGTTCCCGTCCGGAGCGGTTCGCACGAGATCTGCGTCTATGCGATCAACCAAGGGGCCGGGGCGACCGTCCTGATGCGCTGTCAGACCGTCGTCACGACCAACGCCCCACCGACCGCGAGCAACGAGTCCGTCGTCGGAGTGGCGGGTGGAGTGTCCGTCAAGGGATGGGCCTTCGACCCCGACGCCACCGCGGCGTCCATCCCGGTGCACGTCTACGTGGACGGCAAGGGCACGGCCCTCTCGGCCGACCAGCCCCGGCCTGACGTGAACCGAGTCTTCGGTGTCACGGGCTCGCACGGATACCAGGCCGTCGTCCCGGCTGCGTCCGGACCTCGTCAGGTGTGCGTCTACGCTCTCGACACGGCCGGAGGGACGAATCCGCAACTCTTCTGCGGGCAGGTCATCGTCCCCTGACCGGGTCGGCGCACACACGAAGGGCCAGGGCGATCAGCCCTGGCCCTTCGTCGTCTGCCCCGTGTCTGCGGTGTTCGGGGAAGGGGGTGGCGAGGAACGTCTGGTCTCCCCGCTGCCTCACCGCGTCACGAGGTCGTGACTGGCCTCGTGGTTCTGCCGGCTTCGTCGACGAGAAGGGATGGACGAGCCAGGAACGTGCGGCGCGTCGCCTCGACGCCCACCCCGACGGCGACGACGAGGACCGCCGCCCACAACATCCACGTTCCCGGCGGCTGCCACTCCGGAGCTGCCAACATCTTCCGCCAGCCGTCCGGTGTTCCCACCACGTAACGACGGAGGTTCCAGAGGAACGAGTAGACGTGGAGCGCAGCCAGGAGACCGAGCACGGCGAACGCCAGTCGCCGTGCCCGCGGTTCGGCGAGACCGTTCGGGAAGGCGACGTCGAGGGCCACGCCGGCCGCCACGACGGTGACGGCGTAGAGCGCGAGGACGTAACGGGCCTGCCAGATGAAGCCGTAGTCGAAGGCCGTCGCGCCCTGGACGAGAGGAGGGACCAGCAAGAACGCCGCGAGCACGACGGTGAGGGCCCGTCGACTCGGGCCACGACCGAAGAAGAGTCCTCCGACGACGGCCACGAACACGACCGAGGTCCAGAGGAACACCACCGTCGACGGCACCGGGGTGTCGAGCCAGCCGAAGAGCCCCACGTAGCCCTGGAAGTTCTCGTAGGTCTGGGTGACCATGATGTGGAACGCGGCGGGGAAGGGCGTGCCCGCACCCGGGTTCGGAACCGTGACGTCCAGGCTCTGGGTCGACGCGAGCCAGACGAGGCTGAAGGCCACGCCCAGGCCGATGCCGACGGTCCCGATCCAGAACGCCCGTGAACGGACCAACAGCCTGAGCACACGAAGGTCCGCGAGCGTGGCCACCACGATGACGAGGAGCCAGAGCAGTCCGATGCTCCGCGTGTTGGCGACCGCCACGGCGGCCAGCGCCACCATGACGACGCGGTGAGCCGGGATGCCCTCGTCGATCCGATCCGTGAGGAGGCGCAACCAGCAGAAGAGCATGACGGCCGACGCGATCTCCATGCCGTTCGGGTTTATGCCGGCCATGAGGAAGGTCACCATGGGTGTCGTCGCCGCCACGAAGGCGATGCCGACGAAGCTCGTGCGGCGAAGCTGCGTCAGGGCCACCACGGCGAGTGCGAGCAATGCGGCGCACAGGAGGACGCCGACGAGGCGCATGGCATAGAAGGCGCTCGCTCCGTCCAGTACGAGACTGGGCAGTCCGACGAATGCGTAGTAGACAGGGTTGTAGGAGCCTGCGGAGGTCGTGATCACGGTCGGAGACTCGCCGGAGGGGATCTCACCCTGGCACTCGACGGACACCGCAGGGTTGAAGGCGTAGCAGCGGACGTCGTAACTCTCGGCCACGTACTCGGGCACTTCGACGTTCGTCCAGCCGCCCTGATCGGTTCGTTCGCCGGTCCATTGTCCGCGGACGACGGCAGCGGCGTGGATCGCGTGGGCGGGCTCGTCCGGCACGGCCATGACGGGGCTGCCGAAGACCCAGCTCGTGCCGACCGCCGAAAGGATCAGAAAGGCGCCGACGAACACCTTCAGGGGATTTCGTCGGTGTGCCGCACGAGGCGGATTCGTCTGTCGGACCTCCGTGGAGGGCGCTTCGGTCGGGGCGCTGTGGGTCATGTGTGAGGGGACTTTCGGTCGCGATGCGTGGCGTTGTGCCGTGTCGATGGTAATGACTCGTCGTCGGCTCCCGGCGCACGCCGTGCCAGCGCTCCCGTAAGCTCGACCCTCGTGAGTGGCCCGGATCGAACGTCTCCCGCTGACGCTTCCTCTCCTTCCGCCTCGGTTCTGCTGTCCGCCGCCCTGTCGACGTGGGGAATCGGCGTCCAGGGGCTGTCCCGTCTCGCCTACACCGTCGTGATCGGCGCTGCCTTCGGCACCGAAGCGCTCGGTCACGCGTCGACCCTGCTCTCGTTGTCGATCTTCGCCGCGCTGCTGTGGCCGACCGCCGCGGGCAACACCGCCTCGAGGTTCCTGGCGCTCGCGCTCAGGGGGCGGGTCGACGATCGGCGGCTCAATCGAGCTCTCGGTGCCACAGTCCTCGGATCGGGCACAGTGCTGGCGCTGGCATCCGTGCCGGTCGCCCTCGCCCTCGGCAACTCCCTCCCCGTCGCGCTCTCGTGCGCCTGGCTCGTGATCGGCTACGGGACGTACGCCTACACGCGGGGCGGGCAGCTGGGCAGGCACCGTACTGCGCGTGTCGCCCTCTGGGACACGCTGTCCGCCGCGCTCAGTCTCGGACTGCTGGTCGTCGTGATGGTGAGTGGACAGGGTGGTCTCGTCCTCGTGCCCCTCTCGATCGGCTACACCGTCTTCACGGTGGCGTCGTGGCCCAGGTCGATCCCGGTGCGTGATGGCGCGATGCGGGTCGCTCCGGACGTCACCCGAGACGCCCTCGCATTCGCGGGGTGGAACGTCCTGGCGGGTGTGACCACGAACGGGTTGCTCCAACTGGCCATGATCACCGCCCAGGTCGTCGAGCCCGGGACGCGAGCCGGCATCTACGCGGCGGCGTTCACCCTGGCCACGCCGGCATCCATGCTCGGTCAGGCCGTCAGCCAGATCGTCGTGCCGGCATTCGCGCACCGCGTCGGGGGAGCGACCCTCCGCCAGCGCGGGCCCCTCGCTCTGTTCGCCGGTTTCGCCGCGGTCGCGGCGATCGTCTTCGGAGCGGTCGCCTGGGCGGCGCCGTGGTACCTGCCGTTCTTCTATCCGGCCGAGGGTGCCGAGGCCGTCCCTCTGCTGCGCTTCCTCATGGTCGGTGTCTACGTCTTCTCGATCGGCCTGGTGCCCGCCGCCTTCCTCCTCGCGTCCGGCAGGTCACGCGCCGTCGCGCTGACGACCGTCTCCGGTTTCGTGCTGGGCGTGGTCACGATGGCTGTGGCGGCGCCGACCTGGGGTGTCCAGGCAGGCAGCCTCGGCTTCCTGGTGGGCTCCACCATCAACCTCGTTGCCGCCGTCGTCCTGGCAAGCCGAGTTGCGGCGCCCGCGGCGGTTCAGGAGAGCCTCGCCACGACGCCGCCCGACGGCACGTCCGGGCATTGACCGGACGAGGCGGAGGGACGGCCCTGTGCTACCGTCGAGTCCTGTGAATTCGGGGAACGAAGAGACCATCCATCCTCACCGGATGTCTGTGGTGGTGCCCGTCTACCAGGGTCGCACCACGCTCGGAGGGGTCCTCGACGAGCTCGCGCCTTTCTTCGACGTCCAGATCTCGGGCGGGGGCCACGCGTACGTCGTCGACGAGGTGCTCCTGGTCTTCGACAACGGTCCCGACGGGTCGGACGGAGAAATCCGACGACTCGCCGCGAAGTATCCTCAGGTCCGACCCGTCTGGCTGAGCCGCAACTACGGACAACACGCCGCGACACTTGCGGGCATGGCGTCGTCCGGCGGTGAATGGGTCGTGACCTTGGACGAAGACGGTCAGCACGATCCTGCGTTCATCCCGGACATGCTCGACACGGCGATGAGCCAGCAGGCCGCCCTCGTGTACTCGAGGGCCCGCAACGCCGCGCCCCACGGAGTGCTCCGCAACATGGCCTCGAAGCTCTCGAAGAGGGTCATCTCAGGCGTGTCGAGCGACCCGAACGTGACCGTCTACCAGAGCTATCGACTGGTTCTGGGGGACGTCGCGCGGGCAGTCTCGGCCTACGCGGGAACGGGTGTCTACCTCGACGTCGCACTCGGATGGATCACGGCACGCGTCGCCCAGTGCGACGTCGTGTTGCGGGAAGAGGGGGGCAGGCGCTCCGGGTACTCTCCTCGCAAGCTCCTGTCCCATTTCTGGCGCATGTTCCTCACCTCCGGTACCAAGGGGTTGAGACTCGTCAGCATCGTCGGCGCAGCCTTGGCCCTCGTCGGCGCCGTCTTCGCGGTCTTCGTCCTGATCGCGAGGCTCTTCGACCTCATCGTCGAGCCCGGATGGGCGTCCTTGATGATCGTCCTGCTCGTGGCGAGCGGGGCCGTGCTGTTCTTCCTCGGCATCGTGGCCGAGTACATCGGCGTCGCCGTGAACAGTGCCATGGGGCGCCCGGCATACGTCATCTTGAACGACATCGCCGCCGGGCCCCTCGGCCGACAAGCGGCATCCGACCGTCCGACCTCCGCACGGTGACCGTCGGGTCGAGCACGACGGCGACACAGGTCGGGAGTGTCGTCGTCGGAGCCCGAGGGTTGCTCGGATCGGCCGTCGTCAGAGCGATCCGGGCGAGCGAGCACTTCGTGCTCGACGACGCACCGCGGGTCCGGTGGGGTTCTCCGGTCGCCGCCACGGAGGACCTCTCAGTGATCGCCTCGGCCCTGGCCGAGCGAAGCGGGCCGTGGGCGGTCTTCTGGTGCGCGGGTGCCGGGGTCAACGGCATGGACCGCGCAGCTGCCGACCAGGAGGTCGCGCAGTTCGAGGCATTCTTGTCGCGGCTCGCCGCTGTACCGCACAAAGGAGACGGCATCGTCTTCCTCGCGTCCTCGGCGGGCGGGGTCTTCGCCGGGTCGACCGGTGCACCCTTCTCGGAGGCGTCACCAGCCGTTCCCCTCGGGGAGTACGGCCGGACGAAACTGCGACTCGAGGCGGCCCTCGACACGCTGGACGGGCACGGATCGATCACGTCGGTGGTCGGCCGGTTCTCGAACATCTACGGCCCCGGTCAAGATCTCGACAAGCAGCAGGGCCTGATCTCACACCTGTGCCGCAGTACCCTCCACCGGCGGCCGATGTCGATCTTCGTGCCTCTGGACACGCTCCGGGACTACGTCTTCGTGGACGACGCCGCTCGGATGGCCCTCGCCGTCGTCCGGGCGCACCGGTCGTCGTCGGCACGCTCCGGACTGCACGTTCTGGCGAGCGGGTCGGCGACCACCGTCGCCACCGTCATCACCAGCGTCGCCGCCGTCGCCGGGAGCAAGCCGTTGATCGTCCAGGGCGTTTCCCCCTTGACGTCGATGCAGACTCACGACCTGCGCCTCGTTCCGTCACCCGTCGCGCTCCGCGCATCGGAGGAGACCCCACTCGCCGTGGGGATCGGCGCGACATGGCGAGACATGTTCGCTCAGTTCGTCGGCGCACGGCGAGGGTGATCACGGGCGACCGTGACCAGTGCCTGACCGAGCCCCGGGGTTCTTCGTCGTCAGGCAACCGGGGCGCGGAAGACCCAGAACCGCTGGAGGACATAGCTGATCACCGCGCCGCTCACGAGGGCCATGCCCTCTTGCGCGATCAGCGGGAACCCCAGTGCGCCTCCGACGCCGGCCAGAGCCGTGCTCACCGTGGCGCTCGGAACCTGGCTGATGGAGATCTTGATCAGACCTGTCCAGGTCAGAGGGCGTCGCCACACGAGCCGCGCCTGGGTCACGTAGCCGATCGGGATGCAGATGACCCAACCGACGAGGACGAGAAACCATCCCGGAGTGCCTCCCGCCATCGCGCCGAGACCGAGCACGACGCCGGCATGGAGCAGGCTGTTCCCCCCACCGACCAGGCCGAAGCGGAGAAGGGTGCGCAGGTGTTCGGATCGGGTCGGGGTCATGCTCTGTCCCCGGAGTCGACTCGGTCTGCGCCGAGGGGGCGCCGTCGACGGATGACCTCGACGCCGACCGCCATGGTGAGCAGCAGCCCGAGGCCGCCCCAGAACGCGACGAAGGATGCCGTCTGTCCCGGGATTCCGTAGTCGAGCGAGAGCGTCCAGTCGCCGGCCGGGACCTCGAGTCGCAGGCCGGCGTTGTCGGCCTCGCGGACCGGGAGGTCCTGGCAGTCCTTTCCGGCGTCGCTGGGGCAGAGGCTCGCCTTCCACCCTGGGTAGAAGGCCTCGTTCGCGACGAGGGTCGTGGTGTCCGACATCGACACGCGGTACCGCAAGGACCCCGTCGAGTAGCCGTCCGGAGTCACCTCGACACCCGTTCCACACGATCCTGAGTCGGCACAGGCGTCCATCTGCCCGGTCGTGGGGAACCGAGAGTCGGACTCACGGATCAGCACGCCCGGGGCTGACCAGAAGGCGAGTGCCTCTCGGCGCTCGTCGCCGTCGAACAGGTCGTCGTTGATCTGCTCGAAGGGGCCGCTTCCCTTGAGGTTGACGTAGCCCATCACGGCGGCCTCGCCCGTGTAGAAACTGCGTCCCCAGGTGGTCGAGAGGGCTTCCGCGGGTTGTGCGACGTCGTCCGGTGCCAACCGCGCCGGCCTCTGAGCGGCGTCCGGGTCGATGGCCGGATACGAGGCCATGAGGTCGGAGACGCTCGACCCGAACGACAGTTGTTCGACTGCTGCCCTGTCGGATGTCCAGGGCTGGGGGGTCGCGAGGGCAGCGGTGAGGCCTGATCCGGCAGCGACGGCGATCAGGACGGCCCCGAGAGCACCGGCAGCGCGGGGCCGGAGCACGATTCCCCAGACGGCCACCACCGAGACGGCGAGGAACGTCAGTTGGGTGACGGATCCGAGCCGGTCGTAATCGCCCACGACGGCGACGACCGCGAAGACGATGCAGACGAGCACGCCGAGAGCCGCGGCGCCGAGCACACGTCGTTTCGGAAGGGTCGGCAGCGCACCATCCGGGCTGCCACGCTGCGTCAACCGGTCGATCACCGACACGGCGGCCAGCACGAGCCCGAGGAGCAGCAAGGGCTTGAAGTCCGACATGGTGAACCGGCTCAGCGACATGCCCGGCAGGGATCGAACCGCCTCGTGCCAGGGCCAGATCGGGAGGCCGAGAGCCGCTGCGGCGACGGCCAGCGCGATGAACGGCGTCGCACGACGTGTCAACACGACGACGAAGGGAAGGAGTGCGAACACCGGCGCCGCGAGGAAGAACGACCGCATCGTGATGTCGTTCAGCAGGGTGTCGTTCCCGTAGGGATACAAGAAGGCGCCCACCATGCGCAGCGGGAACGCGCTCGCGTCGTCGTTCGAGGGGGATCCCGCACCCCTGGTCAGGTACAGCGGGAGGAACCGGAGCAGGCACATGGCACCGGCGCCCACGGCCGTGATCGCCAGGGGGACGAGGTAGTCCTTGAGTCGTGGACGACGGGTGAGCTGGGTGACGGCCACGTAGACGGCGCCCACGTACACCAGGGCGACGAGTATGCCGGGGTAGGACGACAGGCACCCCTGCCAGAGGATGACGCCAGCCGCGATCCATCGCCACCACCGATCCCACCGCCACGAGCCACCGATGACCAGGATGATCCAGGGCATCCACGCGTAGGCCCGGTTGATGTCCAGGTGGGTGGCGTTGCTGTAGAAGCCGGCCGCGAAGAACCAGACGGTGAGGCCCAGCAGGGCCGGGACGAAGGACACCCGGAAGGAGCGCAGCAGGACGAACGCGCCCAGGGCTCCGAAGGCGACGTGGAGGGCCGAGAGGACGGCCGACGCGTGGATGGTCAGAGGGGTGACGACCGTGAGGAGGCCCACGGGGAGATACCACGAGCTGTTCTGCGCGTCGAGCAGTGCCGGGTAGCCACCCCAGGCGTAGGGCATCCACTGGGGTGGCGAGAACAGGCCCCCGTCGCGCCACCAGGCCCAGGCCTCGGTGTTGTACTGGTTGTAGAAGTCCCATTGGGGAGCCGTGGCTCCCGAGAGCCAACCGGAGAACGTGACGAGTTCGAGGACGACCAGGAGGACCGCCACCGTCAGCCACCGGACCACACGAGGCGAGACCGGCAAGACGGGCCACGATCGACGTCGACCGGAACGGTCCGTGTCTCCCGTCGTGCTCGCGTTCGGTCCGAGGACCGTCGTGTCCGACCCGCTCATACGAGACGCCTGGCGACGGCCCAGTAGGCGCGCATCGCGCCTTGGAGTACACCGGCACCCCGCGGGAGGGGAAAGACCTGCTGGTCGAGGTTCGCCGTCAACAGGTGGAGCAGGTCGCGGTCGCCGACCCGACGCGTGGACTGGATGCGTGCGCGTCGAGCCCTGATCCAATCGGAGTTCTCGCGGAGCCAGGTGCGGGCACGGCGCTTCTCGGCCGACCAACCCTGCGCTCGGGCCACGACGGACATCGCGACGTCGAGCGCCGTCACCGGAATCCACGTCGCGGCTCGAAGGCGACGACCATAGGCCGTTCGAAGGAAGATCTGGCGGTTCTTCTCGAGCAGGTACATCTTGAGGGCGTTGCGGCTGAACTCGTAGTGGTGCACGACCACGGCGTCGGGTACGTAGACCACGCGCAGTCCTGCCTGCCAGGTTCGCCAACTCAGGTCGACGTCCTCGTGGTAGGCGAAGTACTCGTCGGCGAAGCCCCCGAGTTGCTGCCAGAGGTCACGCGACAACACGAGACCGGCCCCGGAGGCCGAGGCGACGTCCGCCTCGACAGCGTGGGACGACGCGGGCTCTCCCAGGCCTCCCGCCCAGCTCAGGCCGACGACGTGCAAGGGGTTGCCGGCACTGTTCATGGTGGAAGGGTCGCTCGCCAGGCGGATGCTGCCGCTGGCGATGCCGACCCCGGGGCGCGACGCGACGGTCACGAGTCGCGCGAGGGCGTCTGGTGCCACTTCGGCGTCGCTGTTCACGAGGGCCAGCCAGTCGCCACGGGCCGACCGCGCACCATGGTTCACCCCTCCGGCGAAACCGAGGTTCTCGTCGGGGGTCACCACGAGGAGGCGCGGGTCGCCCGGCAGCGTCCGGACGGCGTCCGAGGTGCATCCGTTGTCGACCAGGACGAGATCGACGTCGACGCCGACCGATGCGAGCACCGCCTCCACGGCGGAGCCGAGGAAGGCCTCGTCGCCGAAGGCCAGCATGACGACGGAGACGCGTGGGGAGATGCTCACGCGTCGACGTCCCGGATCGGTGCCTGCGTCGACGCCTCGAGTCGTGCCAGACGTTCGTCGTGCAGCGCGACGTTCTCGGCGAGGGTGCGCGTCTTCTCCTCGAGCACGGTGAGTTCTGCGCTGCTCTGAACCGACACGAGGAAGAGGATGATCGTGCTGAGGAAGAAGCCGAGGTTGGTCGGCGCCGTGATGCCGAGGGCGGTGGCCGTTCCGGTCAGGATGCCCGGGAAGACGGCGACGACCAGGGCCAGGACCCCGGCGAAGATCCACCAGAGAGCGTGCCGCTCGCGCACCCGTCGCCGTCGGAGCATCTCGAAGACGATGACGAGGACGAGGATCGCGGAGACGATGCCGAAGACGTATGTGGTGACGCTCATGCGGTGGGTGCCTCGATGCTCAGGGCCAGGGGCGGACGCCACAACGCGATGACGAGGGCGAGGGCGGCACGGCCGAGGTAGACGGCCGCCTTGGCGGGGTTGTGGGACGGGGTGCCGCCCGCCCGCGGACGCATGGACACGGGGACCTGCGTGATCGTGCACCCCGCCCGGGCCGCGAGGACGAGCGACTCGACGGTGTCGCCCAGGTACTCGGCGGGGTAGTGCTGGGCGAAGATCGCGATGGCTCGCGGTCCTGCGCCTCGGAAGCCCGACGTCGTGTCGGTCAGGGGAGTGCGGGCGATGCGGCCGATCACCGACGCCAGGACGACCATCGCCCACCTGCGGGGCCCCTTGACCTCGTAGTCGCCCTCGCCGGCGAATCGTGCGCCGATGGCGACGTCGACGGTCTCGAGGGCTGCGAGGATCGACGGGACTCCGGACGGATCGTGCTGACCGTCGGAGTCGACCTGGACGACGTAGCGGTACCCGTGCTGCTGGGCGTACTTGAAGCCGGTGCGCATCGCCCCGCCGACCCCCAGGTTGAACGGCAGGTCGAGCACGATGGCGCCGGCCGACCGCGCCCGGAGGACGGTCTCGTCGCGTGAGCCGTCGTTGACGACGAGCACGGCCACGCCGGGGAGTTTCTCGAACACCTCGGCCACCACCGAGGCCACGACGGCCTCCTCGTTGTACGCGGGCATGACGATGAGAGTCTGCGCCAGGGCCGATGACATGGACTCGATGATAGCAATGCCCCCGCCTGCAGCCGGGGACGCCAGGGTTCGGGCGTCGTGTTCTGCGGTCTAGAGTGAGCGGGACCTGCCACCAGAGCCCACCAGACGCCAGTTCGTCGCAATCAGAAGCACTGCATGCCGATCCCCGTGCCCGACGCCGCGAGCTACCTCGGGGCGGCTCGCGACGATGACGGGTCCCCGAACGTCCCGGCGAGGACGGCGTGGCTCGATCGGACCGTCGCGGCGTGCCTCGTCGTCGTCACCGTGGTCCTCGGCTGGAACAGGTTGACGCCCCTCGTCAGGCGGACGGCATGGGCCGAGGACGCCGGGCTCTTCCTCGTCCAGCGCCTGGACCGGGGACCCTTCGCCACGCTCCTCTTGCCTTACGACGGATACCTCCACCTCGTTCCGCGGATCGTCGTGGACCTCGTCGTGGCCGTCGCGACCGACGAGGACCAGTTCGCGCTCGGCATGACGATCGCGAGCCTCACCGTCGTCGGTCTCGTCGCCGCTCTGGTCTTCCTCTTCAGCGCGTCCTTCGTCACGAGCAGGGTCATGCGGGCTGCCCTCGCACTCGTTCCCGCGCTGGCGCCGATGGCTGCCCTCGAGGCCCTGGGCAACGCGGCCAACCTGCACTGGTTCCTCCTCTACCTGCTGCCGTTCGCAGTCATCTGGAGGCCGCGTCGGATGCCCGGGCACGTCGTCCAGGTGATCGTGATCGTCGTGGTCGTGCTGAGCGAGGTGCAGTCGGTCATCTTCCTGCCGCTGGTGCTCCTCGTGGTGCTCCGGCGCGTGACCCGATCGGGAGCCGCTGCCCTCGTCCTGGCGTGCGTCGCCCAACTCGCCTCCGTCGTGGCGAGTCCACGCGTCCGCGGGGACGCACCCCTCCCCGAAGTCGTCAACGCGGCCGTCGGCTTCGTCGCGGAGCCCGTGATGGGTTCCTGGGTCTCACCGGGACGCGCCGCCGACCTCCTGACCGGGCCGCACGGGGTAGCGGTGGCCCTCGCCGCCACGGCCCCGTTCGTCATCGCCCTGGGTGCCGGTCTCGCGCGTCGGGGAGGCGCCCGGAACCTCCTGATCGCCGTGCTCGTGTACGGCGTCGTGGCGGTCTGGGTGACCGATGTCTACGCGAACCCGACCGTGACGATCGATTTCGTCAGTCGAGGCATGGGGCTGACCCGCGACATGGGGTACGTACGCTATGCCCTGGTGCCGTCGATGTTCCTCATCGCGCTGCTCGCGACGGGCATCGACCGACTCGCGGCGTCGAGATACCTCGTCTCCCGAGGGGGAGCGGTGCTCCTGGTGGTGCTCTTGGTCGTGGCTCTGACGCGACAGTTCGAGCCCTATTCCTACACTCGCATCTCGGGACCCGACTGGGCCGCCTCGGTGGCGACGGCCAGGGTGGCCTGCGAGGCGAACCCGGAAGGGGTCGTGCGCGTCGCCTCGGCACCGGCCGGGTGGGGCCTCGACGTCGCCTGTTCCGACCTCGACGGCGACGGCTTCGGCCGGTAGCCGCATCATCACGGTCGTCGCCGGAACGGTCTCCGTGCCGTCTAGGCTGAACGCGTTGTCACCAGAAAGGCAAGAATGAGTCACCACTCCGGCGCCGGCGCCCTCGTCGTCCTCCCCACCTACGACGAGGTCGAGAACCTCCCGATCATCCTGGGTCGACTCTTCGCCGCCGTTCCCGAGGTCCACGTCCTCGTGGTCGACGACGGCAGCCCGGACGGCACCGGCGAGCTCGCCGAGACGATGGCCGCGGACGACGAGCGCATCCACGTGGCACACCGCACCGGCAAGCTCGGGCTCGGCTCCGCCTACGTCATGGGCTTCGGCTGGGGCCTCGAGCGCGATTACGACGTCGTCATCGAGATGGACGCCGACGGTTCGCACCCGCCCGAGAAGCTGCCCGAGATGATCTCGCTCGTCAGCGCGGCCGGTACGTCCGCCCCGAGCCTCGCGATCGGCTCGCGGTGGGTCCCGGGCGGTTCGGTCGTCAACTGGCCGGTCTCCCGCCAGGTCCTCAGCCGCGGCGGCAACCTCTACGCGCGTCTCGCCCTCGGCCTCCAGCTCAAGGACGTCACGGCCGGGTTCCGCGCCTACACCCGCCAGGCCCTCGAGGCGATGGACCTCACCGGCATCGACTCGAAGGGCTACTGCTTCCAGGTCGACATGACGCTCCGCGTCCTCGACGCCGGCGGCCGGGTCGTCGAGGTACCCATCGAGTTCCGCGAACGCGAGCTCGGCGAGTCCAAGATGAGCCAGGCCATCGTCGTCGAGGCCATGCTCCGGGTGACGAAGTGGGGTGTCCAGCGCCGCCTGCAGACCCTGCTGGGCAAGCGCCCCGGGCCCCGCTGGGTCGTCGAGGACTGACCCCGACCGGGGCACCGGAGCCGTTCGCGGTCGGCGTCGGGGTGACCGACCCGACCCGCGCCTCCTACCGGCCGGCCGCCTGCGGCAGCCGTGAGCGCCAGGACCGCTTGCGGGCCGCGATCGTCGCGATGGCGACGAAGGTCATGAGGGTGCCCTCGAAGAGCACGAAGCTCTCGGCGACGGCCGTCACCCCGATCAGCACCAGCACGAGAGCCGGCCAGACGTAGGCCACGATCGGGTGGCCCGAGGCCGTGATCCAGCTGCGCACGAACGCGAGGGTGCCGGCCACGACGAGCAGCAGGCCCCCGACGAGGCCCAGTTGCAACCAGATGTCGAAGAACGCGTTCAGGCCGGTCTCGTGTGGCCGGCCGTTCGGGGCGATGATCGTCGAGTAGGGGAAGATCTCGGTCGGCCACTGCCCGACGAAGCCCCAGCCGACGATGTCGTGTACCGCGGCCAGTTCGCGGATGCGAGCCCAGAGCAGTGACCGGACCGACAGGTCGTTCGTGGCGTCGACGGCATCGAGGAGGCGCGAGCGGCCCGCGTAGGCCAGCGCGCCCCCCAGCACCACGATCACCGCGAAGACCGACTGCATGAGCGACCGTCTCGACTCGGGGGCCCGCCGCAGCGCGTCGAGCGCCACGCCCGCCACGACGAGGACGATGACCGCGATCGCCGTCGCGGGGGAGCGGGCGAAGCCGAGCGCCGTGAGGGCGAGCACGCCCGAGGCCACGGCCTGACGTCGCGGGACGGACCGGGTGAGGAACTCGACGGCGAAGGTGATGACGGCGAGCGTCGCCAGGAACCCCAGGTAGTTGCGGGTGCCCGAGATGCCCTGGATGGGCCCGCCCGCGGCGAGGTTGCCCTGGATGCCCAGGAACGCGATCGGCTGGTCGATGAGCAGCCCGCTCAGCACCTCGAGGGAGAGTGAGACGACGAGCAGGATGCGCAGCGCGTCGCCGAAGGCCCGCACGACCTGGACCAGGTCGCGTCCCAGGGCGAGGTAGAGCCCCAGGGCGCCGAACCCGACGGCGTAGGCGACTCCGCCGACGGTGACCCAGGTGTAGTCGCTCCAGAAGACGCTGAGGCCCATGAACCCGAAGAGGGCGATCAGTGACACGGGCAGGATGCCGTGCCACTCGATGTGGTGCCGACCGCCGACGAGGGAGAGGGCCGCGAGGACGACGAGGGTGCTGAGGACGGCGAGCGAGCCCGGCCACCCCATCAAGGCCCGGACCGTCTGGGTCGAGAACGCGTAGAGCACGATGGCGACCGAGAGGGCCTGTGAGAAGTGCCCGCCGGCCGAGAAACCGATCCAGGCCGAGAGGTACCGGCGCAGGGGATCGCGGCTGTGGCCGAATCCGTGGCCGTGGCCGGAGGTCACCGGTCGTGGCCCGTCCAGCCGAAGGGATCGCGGCGCGTCACGAGCACGACGACCACGAACGTGGCCCAGCCCCACTCGACGATCAGCCGGGACTCGGTCACGCCGTGGACGAGCAGAGCCGTCACGAGCAGCAGCGGCAGGAGGTCGAGGGCCGACCACGGGGCCGCGACCTCGCGCGAGAGCATGCGCCGGTCGACGGCCCACCACCACGATCTCAGGACGACGCCGACGATCGTGAGCCCGAACAACGCGAGGCCGATCCAGCCCAGCTGGAACCAGACGTCGAGGTACGCGTCGTGCGCCTGCAGGTACACGACGCCGTTGCGCTCGGCGAGGTCGCTGAACGGTTCGACGAACGGGAACCAGTAGCTGACCCAACCCCAGCCCACGACGGGGTGTTGGACGCCGAGGTCGTAGACGGCCGACCAGATGTCGGTGCGGCCCGTCAGGTCGCCGCTCTTGCCGAGCACCGCGAGGAGGGGGCCGCGGGCGAACACGGCGACGGCGACACCCACGACGACGACGAACGCTGCCGCACCGAAGACGGGGGCGCGGCGACCGGGCTCGCGACGGCGGGTCGCCAGCACCAGCAGCAGGACGAGGCCGACGGCGACCGCGACCACCGCGACCGTCGCCGACCGGGTCAGCGCGAGCGCCAGCAGCGCGGCGGCGAGCCCGACGACCGTCGAGCCGCGGGTGATCGACCGGTCCGCCGCCTGGACGGCCGTGACGATGAGGGCGAGCAAGGCGATGATCGCCAGGATGTTGCTGTTGCCCTGCAGTCCCTGGATGCGTCCGCCCTCGAACAACACGTCGCGCGACCAGAACCACGCCGCCGGCCGCCCCGTGCAGTCCAGGTAGACCGGGCAGACCGGCTGGCGGACGAACAGCCCGACGACGACCTCGAACAGCAGGGAGGCCACGACGTGGATGCGCAGCGCTCGTCCGAGAGCGGCCACGATGGCCGGCCACGGGGCGACGACGGTGATCGCCAGGGCGCCCACGCTCGTCATCAACGTGAGGACGATGCCGATCGCCGACCCGGCCGGGTACTGGGACCACGCGATCGAGGCGACGGCGAAGACCAGGAAGAGGACGAGGAGGCGCGGGAGGGTCCGCACCCGGGGTGGGTGCCGCACGACGAGGACGACCGCCGCGACCACCATCGCGACGCAGGTCGCCCCCCAGCCCCACCAGCCGGTGCCGTTGCGCAGGACGTCGCCGCCGAAGAGCACGAGGAACGCGAGCGTCGCGAACGTCGTGGCTCCGCGTGCCGGCGCCGTTCGGGCGGGGCGCGCGGGCAGCGTCGAGGTCATGGGCACCAGGCTAGACGACGGGGGAGGCGCGGCGGGGCGACCGGGGGCCACCTCGCCCGTCGGATCAGACGAAGGCTGCCTGGCCCGTGATGCTGCGGCCCACGATGAGGGTGTTCATCTCGCGGGTGCCCTCGTAGCTGTAGAGCGCCTCGGCGTCGGCGAAGAACCGGGCCACGTCGTAGTCCAGCACGATGCCGTTCCCGCCCATGACCTCGCGGGCGTACCCGACCGTCTCGCGCATGCGCGCCGTGGTGAACGCCTTGGCGAGCGAGGCGTGCTCGTCGCGCTGGGTGCCCTCGTCGAGCATCTGAGAGCAGCGCACCACCATGCCGATCGACGCGGTGATGTTGCCGATGCACTTGACCAGCAGGTCCTGGATCAGCTGGTGCTTGGCGATCGGCTTGCCGAACTGCACGCGCTCGTTGGCGTACGCCAGGGCGGCCTCGTACGCGCCGATGGAGTTGCCCACGGCCGCCCAGGCGACCTCGGCCCGGGTGAGGCGCAGCACGGCCGCCGTGCTGCGGAACGAGTCGGCCTGCTGAAGCCGGTTGCGCTCGGGCACGCGGACGTCCTCGAGGGTGATGTCGGCGTTCTGGACGATGCGGAGGCTCTGCTTGTCCTCGATCTTGGTCGCCGTGTAGCCCGCGGTGTCGGTGGGGACGATGAAGCCCTTGACCTGGCCGTCCTCGGCGCTCTTGGCCCAGATGATCGTGATGTCGCTGAACGTGGCGTTGCCGATCCACCGCTTGGAGCCGTTCAGCACCCAGTCGTCGCCGTCACGCGTGGCGATCGTGCGGAGGCCCTGGGCCGAGTCGGACCCCGACAACGGCTCGGTCAGGCCGAAGGCGCCCACCAGGTCGCCGCTCGCCATGCGGGGCAGCCACTCGGCGCGCTGCTCGGGCGAACCACCGACGCCGATCGAGCCCATGGCGAGGCCGTTCTGCACGCCGACGAAGGTCGCGACGGACGCGTCGACACGGGCGAGCTCGAGGGCGACCCAGCCGCGGAAGACGGCGGAGTTCTCGAACGGGCGCGTCTCTTCCCACGGCATGCCGAACAGGCCGAGGCCGGCGAGGCCCTTGACGATCTCGTGCGGGAAGGTCGCGTCCGCCCAGTGGCGGTTCACGCCGGGCTTGACCTCGGTCTCGAGGTAGCGGCGCAGGTCGGCCAGCACACCCTTCTCGCGGTCGGAGAGCAGGTCTTCGTAGCCGTAGAAGTCGCTGACGAGAGAGGTGAACGAGGTGAGGGTCGCTGATGACATCCGTGCTCCATTGCTTCGTGTCGGGACGACAGGAGCCTAGGCAGCGCTTCGGCCGTGACCAAGGGATTGGTAGCTTTGGTCAACGCCCCGGCGTCGTCGACCGTACGGCTTTGTAGGGGGCGACCAAGCACGACCTCGACAAGCAGGTAAAGCCATGTTCCTCGCCATCACCAACACGCCCCGCGACTACGCCTGGGGTTCGACGACGGCCATCGCCGACCTGCTCGGTCGTCGACCGAGCGGCCGCCCCGAGGCCGAGCTCTGGCTGGGCGCGCACCCGGGCTCGCCGAGCGTCGTGGTGGCCCCGGCGGTGGTGGGCGGTGCCGACACCCTCGCCGACTGGTTCGCCGCGGAGCCGGGCCGGGCCCTCGGTCGCGACCGGGACCACCTGCCGTTCCTGCTCAAGCTGCTCGCGGCCGACGGGCCGCTGTCGATCCAGGCGCACCCGACCCCCGAGCAGGCCCGCGAGGGGTTCGCTCGCGAGGACGCCGCCGGCGTCCCGCTCGACGCCCCCGAGCGCAACTACAAGGACTCCTCCGCCAAGCCCGAGATCATCGTGGCCCTGAGCGACACCTTCGACGCCCTCTGCGGGTTCCGCGAGCCGGCCGAGACCCTGGCCGACGTCGACCTGCTCGACGACGGCTCGGGGCGCCTCGACCGGCTCCGTCACCACCTGGGCGAGTCCCTCCGCTCGACCCTCGCGTTCCTCTTCCGGGCCGACGACGAGTCGGCCGCGACCATCGCCGCGGTCAGCGAGCTCGCCGCCGCCCACCGGGCCGAGGGCGCCAGCGTCGCGACGGTCGTCGACCTGGCCGAGCGCTACCCGGGCGACCCCGGCGTCGTGCTCTCGCTGTTGCTCAACCGGGTGACGCTGCGGGCCGGCGAGGCCCTGTTCCTGCCCGCCGGCAACGTGCACGCCTACCTGGGTGGCTTCGGCGTCGAGCTCATGGCCCCGTCCGACAACGTTCTGCGTGGCGGGTTGACGCCGAAGCACGTCGACGTCCCCGAACTGCTGAAGGTCCTCGACTTCGAACCCCTGCCGGTGCCTCGCCTCGAGCCCGTCCCGGTCGCCCGTGGGGTCGAGCGCTTCGCCCCCGGCGGCACGGCCTTCGCCCTGTTGCGGGTCGACGCCTCGGGACCCGGGGCCGTCGTCGAGATCGGCGGTCCGAGCATCGTGCTGGTCACCGACGGCGAGGTCCACGTCAAGGGGCAGGACGGCACCATCCGGCTCGGCCGTGGCGAATCCGCGTTCGTCACGCCCGACGAGGTCCGGCTCGCGATGACCGGCGACGGGACCGCGTACGTGGCCACGCCGGCCTGAGTCGGGGGCGGGGCCGCCGACCGCCCCGCGCGGCCCGTGCCGGGCGGGCCACCACCCGTCGGGCACCCGGTAGGTTGGCCCCATGTCATGGTTGGTCACCGGCGGTGCCGGGTACATCGGTTCTCACGTCGTCCGCGAGTTCACGGGGGCGGGCATCGACGCGGTGGTGCTCGACGACCTCTCGTCAGGCCTCGAGGGGTTCGTGCCCGCCGGCGTTCCGTTCGTCCGGGGCTCGATCCTCGACCGCGAGCTGATCGAGCAGACCATCGACCGTCACGGCGTCACGGGCGTCGTCCACGTCGCGGGATACAAGTACGCCGGGGTCTCGGTCCAGCGTCCGCTGCACACCTACGACCAGAACGTCACCGGGACGGCCCGCCTCCTCGAGGCCATGTCGAGCCGCGGCGTCGACCGCATCGTGTTCTCGTCGAGCGCTGCCGTCTACGGCACGCCGCCGACCGAACTCGTCACCGAGGACACGCCCAAGGCGCCCGCGTCGCCGTACGGCGAGAGCAAGCTGATCGGCGAGTGGCTGCTGCGCGACCAGGCCGTCGCCGAGGGGCTGCGCCACACGAGCCTGCGCTACTTCAACGTCGTGGGCTCGGGCCGACCCGACCTCTGGGACGCCAGCCCGCACAACCTCTTCCCGCTCGTCTTCGCGGCTCTCTCCGAGGGACGCGTCCCGCGGATCAACGGCGACGACTACGACACCCCCGACGGCACCTGCGTCCGGGACTACGTCCACGTCGCCGACCTGGCGGTCTCGCACGTCGCCGCGGCTCGGCGACTGGACGCCGGCGCGCCCGTCGAGCCCGCCTACAACCTCGGTTCGGGCGGGGGAGTCTCCGTCGCCGAGATCATGGCCGCGATGCGCGAGGGCACCGGCATCGACTTCACCCCCGAGATCGCTCCGCGTCGCCCCGGCGACCCCGACCGCATCGTCGCGGACGGCAGCCTGGCCGCGCGCGACCTCGACTGGGAGATGCGGCACACGCTGCTCGAGATGGTCACGAGCGCCTGGCAGGCCGCGCCTCGCGGCTGACGCACGACTCCGCGCACGACATCACCCGTTCCTGCCGAAACGTCCCCCGACACGCCGGGGCCCCCTTGCCCCTGATCGGGGGGTGGAGGGTTTATTGGCCCTCGACTTGACGGATGGGTAATGACACCGGTGTAATTACCTTGTCGCGTACATTCACGGGCGATCGACACGAGGGGAGATGCGCTGTGGGCATCCACGAGAACCGCGCCGGCGTCCCGGACGACTGGCACGTCGACCCGATCCAGCTGGGCGTCCCCGGCGTCGGATCGTCGGCGTCGCGAACCACCGTCGCCGACGACGAGAACCAGCTGGCCTGGCAGGCGGACTCGCTCTGCGCCCAGACCGACCCCGAGGCCTTCTTCCCCGAGAAGGGCGGCTCCACGCGGGACGCCAAGAAGATCTGCGCCTCCTGCGACGTCCGGGCCCAGTGCCTCGAGTACGCCCTGCAGAACGACGAGCGATTCGGCATCTGGGGCGGGCTGTCCGAGCGCGAGCGTCGCAAGCTCCGCAAGCGGGCCTGACCCGCGCCTCCTCGGCTCTCGACGGCATCGACCCCTCCGGGTCGGTGCCGTTCCGTCGTCCCGGGCCGGGGTCGAGAGGACCAGGAGGCGCGGGTCGCCACGTCTCGCTCGTCGCGTCGGCGCGCCGAGCCGGTGCCCGCGTCGGTGCGACCTAGGCTGCACGAGTCATGCAGCCGAGAGTCACAGCGATCCTCGTCGCCCCTGGTGGAGCGACCTACCTCGACCGAACCCTCGACGGGCTGTCGCGTCAGACGCGGCCCCCCGAGGCGCTGGTGGTGGTCGACACCGGCGGCAAGGACTCGGCCGCGGGCCGGCTCTCGCTCAGCGGCGCCGCCCAGCTGGCCTCGCTGCCCGATGCCAAGACGTTCGGCGCCGCTGCCGCGCACGGCGTCCGGCTCTCCGACCCGGGCGACGGCGACCCCGACGAATGGGTCTGGCTGCTCGGCCACGACAACGCGCCCGCACCCGAGGCGCTCGAGCACCTCATGACGACCGTCGAGGTGTCGCCGTCCGTGGCGGTCGCGGGGCCCAAGTTGATGCGATGGGGCCAGCCCGGCGTCATCGCCGAGTTCGGCGAGACCGTCACCCGGTACGGCGCGTCGCTCGCCCGCGTCGAGAACGAGCTCGACCAGGGCCAGCACGACGTCACCGACGACGTGCTCGGCGTCGCGGCGGGCGGCATGCTCGTCCGTCGCACCGTCTGGACCGCGCTGGGCGGCTTCGATCCCGCGCTGCCGCACGTCGACGCAGCGCTCGACTTCTCGATCCGTGCCCGTCTCGCCGGTCATCGCGTGGTGCTGGTGCCCGATGCGAAGGTCGACAGCGCCGGACCGCCCGAGGAGTTCGGCCACGGACCCGTCGGTCACGCGCGTCGGGCGCGCCTCCACCGCGCGGCCCAACTGCACCGGCGCCTCGTCTACTCGGCAGCCGTCCTCTTGCCGCTGCACTGGCTCAGCCTCGTGCCGCTGGCGGTCGTGCGCAGCGTGTGGCACCTCCTCACCAAGAACCCCGGAGCCGTGGTGGGCGAGTTCGCCACCGCGTTCCGGGCTGCCTTCGGCGGCTCGCACGTGCGGTCCGCCCGCCGGGCCCTCGCCCGGACCAAGAGCGTCGGTTGGAGCTCGGTCGAGCCCCTGCGGGCGTCGCGCGCACTGTTGCGAGAACGACGCGTCACCGAGCGGGACGCCCAGGTCGCCGTCGTCGAGGACGCGCCCGATCCGCGGGCCAGCTTCGTCCACTCGGGCGGTCTCTGGGTCGTCCTGGTCGCCGCGGTCGTGGGCGTGGTCGCGTTCCTGCCGCTGCTCGGCAACCCGGCCGTGACGGGTGGCGGGCTCCTGCCGCTCAGCACCTCGGTGGGTCAGCTGTGGTCGTCGGTCGGCTACGGCTGGCGCGAGATCGGCACCGGGTTCCTCGGGCCCTCCGACCCGTTCGCCGCTCTCGTCGCCGTCCTCGGCAGCCTGACGCCCTGGTCGCCGTCGACCGTGGTCGTGGGGGTCTACGTCGTGGCCCTGCCGCTCTCCGCGCTCGGGGCCTGGTTCGCCACCCGCCGCGTCACCCGCCGGAGCTGGGTGCCCGCCGTCGCCGCCGCTCTCTACGCGCTCTCGTCACCGCTGCTCTCGGGGCTCCAGTCCGGCCACCTGGGTGCCGTCCTCGCGCACGTGGCGCTGCCGTTCCTGGTCTGGGCCATGATCGGGGCCGCGAGGTCGTGGACGGCCGGGGCCACCGCCTCCTTGCTGTTCGCCGTCGTCGCCGCCGCCGCACCGTCGCTCGTCCCGGCCCTGCTCGTCGGCTGGCTCGGATCGATCGTCAGCCGCCCGCGCGGCACCCATCGCCTCGTCGCGGTGCCCCTGCCCGCGGTGGCCCTCTTCGCGCCGCTCGTTGTCACGCAGCTGCAACGGGGCACCTGGTGGGCCGTGTTCGCCGACCCCGGGGTGCCCACGAGGTCGGACCCGGCGTCGCCGCTGCAGCTGCTGCTGACGTCGCCCGAGACGGGTCTCAACGGCTGGACGGCCCTGATCGCCGGAACGGGCTTCTCGTCCGCCACGCTCGCCGTGCTGGTCGCCGTCGCGATCGCCCCGTTGGCGCTGCTCGCCGTGGCCTCACCGTTCGTCGGCTCGCAGCGCCGTGCGGTCCCCGCCCTCGCACTCGCCCTGCTCGGCTACCTCACCGCCGTCGCCGCGACCCACGTGTCGATCACGGGCGTCGGCAGCGAGACGACCACGATCTGGGCCGGCAGCGGACTGAGCCTGTACCTGCTGGGACTCGTCGGCGCCGCGGCCGTCACCCTCGATCGGCTGCCGAGGGTCGCCCCACCGGCCGGTGCCCTGGTCGCCGTTCTCGCGCTGGCGGCCGCGGCCCCCACCGTCGTCGCCTCGTTCGGTCCCGTGGCCGACGTCCGCCCGAGCTCGGGCCGCATCCTGTCGGCCTACGTCACGGCCGAGGCCGAGGCGACGCCCGACGTCGGGACGTTGGTCCTCACACCCCAGCCGGACGGCTCGCTCGCCGTGTCGCTCGAACACGGGCAGGGAGCGACGCTCGACGACCAGTCGACGCTCGACTCGACCGCCCAGCGCCTCACCTCGGTCAACGAGGACCTCACCGTCCTGGCCGGGAACCTCGTCAGTCGCAGCGGTTTCGACCCGACCGACGACCTGCGTCGACTCGGCGTCGGGTTCGTGCTGTTGACGGCCACCGACGACGACGGTGACGCCGACCGTCTCGGCCAGCGCGCGGGCGAGGCGCTCGACGCCGACGCCGACTTCCTGCCCGTCGGCGACACGTCCAACGGCCTCCTCTGGCGCTACGTGGAGGCACAGGACGAGCGCGACGCGCGTCCGGCTGCCGGGCCGCTGCGTCCGATCGTCCTGATCAGCTGGGGACTCGTCTTCGGCTCCGCCCTTCTGCTCGCCATCCCGACGTCGCCGCGACGACGTCGATCCCGGGCCGGGACGCCCGAGGCCGAGCAGCCCGCCACGACCTTCGACGAGGAGCGAGATGAATAAGCGATCGGTCTTCTCCACGACGGGACGCGTGGCGGTCGGCGTCGTCGGCCTCGCCGTCGCCGCCGCGGTCGTCGGGGGTGCCGCCGTCGTGCGCCTGCCGTCGTTCGAGACGGTGCCGGCGGGTCAGCTCGTGACCCCGGTGCCCGTCGACCAGCAACGGGTCTGCACCGGGGCGCTGCTGCAGCTCTCGGACGCCGAGGGTCAGCAGGCCACGACCGCGAGTTCGGTCGGTCGAGCCGCCGTCGCCCGGCAGTCGAGCGAGGGCGACGTCGACGTGGACGAGCTCGCCGGTGCCGACGGCGGTGACTCGCGGCCGTCCGTGGTCACCGCGCCCGTCGAGGGTTCCGACGTGCCCCTCGTCGCGGCGGCCCAGAGCCAGTCGGTCGACGAGGGCGACCTGCGCGGCTTCGCCTCGGCGCCCTGCACCGAGCCCACGAGCTCGACGTGGCTGATCGGCGGCTCGACCGAGACGGGGCGCGTCTCGCTGATCAGCCTCGTGAACCCCAGCGACGTGAACGCCACCGTCGACCTCGACATCCGGTCCGAGACCGGCGAGGTGCAGGGCCCCGGAATCGACGGGATCGTGGTCGCCCCCCGCAGCCAGAAGGTGGTGCCGCTCTCGGGCTTCGCCACCGGACTCGTCTCGCCGGCCGTCCACGTGACGAGTCGAGGTGGGCAGATCGTCGCCACCCTCCAGCAGAGCGTCGTCCGGACCCTCGAACCCGGGGGCGTGGACATCGTGACCGGGTCCGCCGCGCCCTCCCGCGAGTCGGTCGTCACGGGGATCGTCGTCCGCGACTCGGCGAACCTCGAGGGTGCGCTGGCCGACCCGTCGTCCTCCGACCTCCAGTCCGTGCTGCGCGTCCTCGTCCCGGGCCAGGACGCCGCGCAGTTGAGCGTCTCGCTGGCCACCGACGACGGCACCGGCACCACGTTCGAGACCCGGGTCGAGGGCGGACGCGTCACCGACGTGCCCATCGACGGGCTCGAGGACGGCGTCTACACCGCCACCGTGCGGTCGTCCACGGCCGTGGCCGTGGCCGCCCGGACCTCCGCCGTCGCCGCCGACGCGGGGGGCGTGGACCTCAGCTGGGCCGCCTCGTCGCCGCGCCTCTCGGGTGACACCGGGGCCGTCGTGCCCGACGGTGAGGGCGGACGCCTCTGGCTCGCCAATCCGGATCAGGACGCCGTGACGGCCAAGGTCACCGTGGGTGACGGCGACGAGCGGGACGTCGAGGTGGCCGGTGGGTCGACGGTCGGCATCGACGTGGGCCCGGGCGACGCCGTCCGGCTCGAGGACGCCGAGGGCCTGCGGGCGGGCGTCAGCTTCTCGGCACCCGCGGCCATCGCCGCCTGGCCGGTGACCTCGCCGTTCCCGGCGTCGACGCCCGTGACCGTCTACCCCTGACGACGTGGGCGCCGTCCCGCGGGCGTCCGGGGTGTCTTCGGGTGTCCCGGGACGTCCCGGCCTGCTCCGACGGCGGACGGGCCCGGTTCAGCCGTCGCGCCAGCGATCGGGCGCGAGTTCCCATGGGTCCTTGCCGAGCAGGTCGGCCACGGCCCGGAACACGTAGCCCTCGACGAGCACGCGGTGGTTCCACTCGTCCTCGGCGGCACCCCGTCGGTCGTGCGACGGAGCGAGTCGTTCGATCGGCAGGCGGTACAGCACCACCCGGCCGGCGGCCCGGTCGACCGACCAGCGTTCGACGCGGGTGCGGTCGGGTTCGGCGGGGAGGCCGGCGACCTCGAACGACGTGTCGGCGAGTTCGTCGGGCCACGCCTCACGCAAGTAGTCGGCGGTGGCGGCGACGATGTCGTCGAAGAGGTCGACCCGCGTGCGCAGGAAGGGCAGGTGGGGCCCGGCGGCGGACGACCGCAATCCGCGGCCGTGGCGGTCGCGCCGACGGGACCGGTCGGTGACGCGTGCGCGGCGGGCCTTGCTCATCCGCCCATCGTAGGCCCGCCGAGGAGGCGCGGGTCGGCCCCCGGGGGACCTCGCGATAGTCTGTCCGCCAGATGAACGGTCGACCCTGCAGCAAGGTGACGTGCCACGACGAGGCCGTCGCGACGCTGACGTACGTGTACGCCGATTCGATGGTCGTCGTCGGTCCCCTGAGCGACCGCGTCGAGCCGCACGGTTACGACCTCTGTGCCCGCCACGCGGGCACGTTGTCGGTCCCGCAGGGCTGGCAGGTCCTGCGCCGGGTAGTTTTGGGCCATGACCTCTGAGAACACCCCCGTCGACCTGACCGCCTTCGTCAAGACCTACGACGTCCGTGGGCTCGTCGGCAGCCAACTCACGGACGAGGTGGTCGAGGCGTTCGGGGCGGCCTTCGCCGACGAGATCGAGGGCGCCGGCCGCGACCTGGTCGTCGGCCACGACATGCGCGACTCCTCGCCCGGCTTCGCCGAGGCCTTCGCCCGGGGCGCCCGCGCCCGGGGCGCCGACGTCGTCGCACTCGGCCTGTGCTCCACCGACGAGTCGTACTTCGCCTCCGGCTCGCTCGACGCCCCGGCGGCCATGTTCACCGCGAGCCACAATCCGGCCACCTACAACGGCATCAAGATGAGCCGGGCCGGCGCCCAGGGCATCAGCCTCGACACGGGACTGTCCTCGATCCGTGACCGCGCCTCCTCGTTCCTCGCCGACGGCATCGAGGCCGTCGCCGAACCCGGCACCGTGCGAGAGCACGACGCGCTGCCCGACTACGCCGCCTACCTGCGTGGACTGGTCGACCTGTCCGGCATCCGGCCGATCACGGTCGTCGTCGACGCGGGCAACGGCATGGGCGGGCTCACCGTCCCGGCGGTGCTGGGCGAGGCCGCGGGCCTGCCGAAGCTGCCGATCGAGATCATCCCGTTGTACTTCGAGCTCGACGGCACCTTCCCGAACCACGAGGCGAACCCCCTCGATCCCGCCAACCTCGTCGACCTCCAGAAGGCCGTCCTCGAGCACGGGGCCGACCTGGGCCTCGCGTTCGACGGTGACGCCGACCGCTGCTTCGTCGTCGACGAGAAGGGCGACGCCGTGACCCCGTCGGCCGTGGCCGCGATCGTCGCCGTCCGCGAGATCGCCCGCGTCCGCGCCGCCGAGCCCGACGCCGAGATCTCGGTGATCCACAACCTGATCACGTCGCGTGCGGTGCCCGAGGCCATCGAGGCCGCCGGAGCGACCCCGGTCCGCACCCGAGTCGGCCACTCGTTGATCAAGGACGAGATGCGGGCGACCGGCGCGATCTTCGGCGGCGAGCACTCGGCGCACTACTACTTCCGCGACTTCTGGAGCGCCGACAACGGCATGTTGGCCGCCATGCACGTCCTGGCCGAGTTCGGGGCGCAGACCGAGCCGCTCTCGACCTTGACCGATCGGTACACGCCGTACGCGGCGAGCGGCGAGATCAACTCGACCGTCACCGACGTGCCGGCGGCGTACGCGCGAATCGTCGAGGCCTATGCCGGGGTCGGCGACTTCGACGAACTCGACGGGCTCACGGTCAGCGGGACGTCCGACGACGGGTTCTGGTGGTTCAACGTCCGTCCCTCGAACACCGAGCCGCTGCTGCGCCTGAACGCCGAGGCGGCGACGCCCGGTGGCATGGAGCGCGTCCGTGACGACGTCCTCGGGCTGATCCGCGGCTGACGGTCGACCGGCTCCGCGGCCGCGGAGCCGAGCTCGTTACCCCCTGGGGGTATCCTGGCGACCGGACGACACAGGCAGGAGGCGCGGGTGGCGCAGCAGGGTGATCACGCGATGACGACGCACGTCGGCTACAGCGGCGACAAAGAGCAGATCGTCAAGCGTCTGCGCCGCGCCGAGGGCCAGGTGCGGGGCATCCAGCGGATGGTCGAGGACGACACGTACTGCATCGACGTGCTGACCCAGGTCAGTGCGGCCACTCGTGCCCTCGAGACCGTGGCGCTCCAGCTGCTCGAGGACCACCTCGCCCACTGCGTCGCCCAGGCCGCCCGCGAGGGAGGCGATGTCGCGGACGCCAAGGTGCGCGAGGCGTCCGCGGCGATCGCGAGGCTCGTCCGGTCGTGAGCCTGCGGGCCACGGTTCGCCGCGACGACGGCGACGACGATCAGCGCCGGGGAAAGCCCGGGACGGTCTCGGTCAGGGCCGGGGTGAGGCGGTCGAGCAGGGCGGACTCGCGAGCCAGGGCCGCGGACTCACGTTGACGACGAAGCGCCGAGACCCCGGCCAGGAGGAACTCGGGATCGCCCGACGGCACGGGCGAGACGTACGGCGTCGCCTCGGCCGCGAGGTCGTCGGCGACACGTCGTCGACTGGCGGGGGAGAGCTGCGGGGCCTGCTGCAGGAACGACGCGATGCGACGGGCCAGGCCGTCGGGCAGGCGCCCGACGTCCGCGATCTCGGCCCAGCCCTGCAGGTGGGACGGCACGCCGTAGACCACGTGAGCGGCCTTGGACACGCGCTCGTTGCGACTGTACGTGCCGGCCATCAGGTCGCCCAGGCGGCGGGACGACCCGTTGAGCAGGGCGACGACGACGGCCAGGCCACCACTGGTCAGGACGATCTCGAGCAGACCCACCAGTGCCCGGGTGAGGGCGTGGCGCAGGCCGATCGCCCCTCCGTCGGTGCGGACGATGCGCGCACCCACGGCGAGCTTGCCCAGGGACCGACCGTGGCTCGCCGTCTCGACCACCGTCGGCACGACGATGAAGCAGATCGCGATCGACGCGACGAGGAAGGCCTGCGACAGGGCGTCGTCCAGCACCCCGCCCTCGTTGAGCAGCGAGACGAGCAGCAACGCGCCGACGAGCAACAGGGCGTAGGCCAGGTAGTCGATGAGCACGCCGGCGGCTCGCAGCACGAAGCTCGTCGGCCGGAGGTCGAGAGCCACCGCCTCGCCCGTGACGAGCTCGTCCCCACCCGCCGCGAAGGCCTCGACCTGGTCGGGGCGCAGCACCACCGGGGAGGCGCCTCGTGCCTTCGTGCGGGACATGCCTAGTATCTAAGCAGAATGGACATCGACGCCTACGCCGCCGCCCACGGCCACGACTGGGCCGAGCTCGACCGCCTCGCCCGACGCAACCGACCGAGCGGACCCGAGGCCGACGAGCTCGTGCGCCTGTACCAGTCCGGAGCCGGGCAGCTGTCCGCGCTGAAGACGGCGACCGGTGACTCGGTGGTGGCCGACCGCCTCTCGATGTCCCTGTCGCGCGCACGCCTGCGGTTCACGGGAGCGGGCCGCAACCTGTTCAGCCAGCTGCCCGCCTTCTTCGTCGCGCAGCTGCCGGCCGCCCTCTATCGTGTGCGGTGGCTGTCGCTCGTGCTGACGCTCGTGACCGTCGTCGTCGCGGCGGTGTTCGCGGTCTGGGCGGCGAACACGCCCGCGCTGCTGGCCTCGTTCGGCAGCGAGGAGTTCCGTCGGCAGTTCGCCGAGCAGGACTTCGTGAACTACTACTCGGAGAGCGCCTCGACCTCGTTCACCGGCCAGGTGTGGACGAACAACGCGTACATCGCGGCCCAGTGCGTGGCCTTCGGGATCACCGGGGTCTGGGTGCCGTACGCGATCCTCAGCAACGCCATGAACGTCGGCATCTCGGCCGGGCTCATGGCCGACCAGGGGCGGTTGGACCAGTTCTTCCTGTACATCGCCCCGCACGGCCAGCTCGAGCTCTACAGCATCTTCGTGGCCGGGGCGGCTGGCTTGTTGATCTTCTGGTCCTGGGTGGCTCCCGGTGCCCGCACGCGGGGGCAGGCTTTGGCCCAGGACGGACGCGCACTCGTGACCATCGCGGTCGGACTCACGCTCTCGTTGCTGGTCTCGGGCGTCATCGAGGGGTTCGTCACCCGGCAGGCCTGGCCGTGGCCGATCAAGATCGGGATCGGCACCGTGGCCCTGCTCGGCTTCCTGGCCTACCAGTGGCTGCTCGGCGGTCGGGCCCACCGGGCCGGACAGACAGGCGACCTCGACGAGTTCGAGGCCGGGGCGACCCAACTCGTCGCCGACTGATCCCTCGTCATCGCCCCCGGCGCCTCCGCTGCGTCAGAGGCGGCCGGCCGCTTTGAGCGCGAGATAGCGATCCGCGAGCGCCGGCGGAAGGTCGGCCGGCGCGCCGGTCACGACGTCGGCGCCGAGTTGACGCAGGGCGGCACCGACACGACCCTGGTCGAGCCGGGCGCGTTCGGCCGACGCCGCTCGGTAGACCTCGTCGCGGGTGCCGCGTCGGAGGACCGTCTCGTCGAGCGCCGGATCGGTGACCGACGCCACGACGACGAGGTGCTGGCGGGTGAGTTGGGGGATCGCCGCGAGCATCGACCGTGAGGCGCCGGGGCTGTCGACCGTCGTCGCGAGAACGACCAGCGCCCGGTGGGACGTCACCGACCGGACGAGGGCCGGCACGGCGGCCCAGTCGGTCTCGACGAGTTCGGGCTCGACCGGCGCCATCGTCTCGACCATCGACGACAGCAGGGCGGGCCCGGTCGCGCCCTGGACGCGGCCCCGGACCCGGCGGTCGAAGAGGACGACGTCGACCCGGTCGCCGGCCCTCGACGCCAGGGCCCCGAGCAGGAGGGCCGACTCGAAGGCCGTGTCGAGCCGGGGCTCGTCGTCGATGCGGGCCGCCGAGGTGCGCCCGGTGTCGACCACGACGACCACACGGCGGTCGCGCTCCGGTCGCCAGGTGCGCACGACGAGGTCGTCGCGGCGTGCGGTCGCCCGCCAGTCGATGGAACGGACGTCGTCCCCTCGCACGTACTCGCGCAGGCTGTCGAACTCCGTGCCCTGGCCGCGGATCATCACGCTCGTGCGGCCGTCGAGCTCGCGCAGCCGGGCCAGACGGGAGGGCAGGTGCTTGCGCGACGAGAAGCGCGGCAGGACGCGCACCGCGCCGGGCACCTCGTGCGTCGCCTGGCGGCCGGCGAGCCGCAGGGGGCCGACGGTCCGGACGGTGACGCCTCCGGCTCGGCGTTCGCCCCGGCGGAACGGGGTCAGCGTGACCGTGAGGGTGGCAGCCCCTCCCGGCCGCAGGGAGAGACGGCGGCGGGTGGGGGTGGCGCCGGCCGACGGCTGCCAAGCGTCCCGGAGGAGTCCGCGCAGGGTGCGTCGACCGTCGTTCACGACGGTGAGCCGGGCGGGCGCGCTCTCGCCGAGACGGATCGCCCCGGGCAGCTCGCGCCGGATCGTGAGCGACCGGGGCGATGCCGCGAGAGCCACGTCGACCACGGTCAGCGCGGTGACGACACCGAGCCACCCCACGATCGCCCACCCGCTGCCCGTGACGACGACGGGCACCACGCCGAGCGCGACGAGCGCGACGAACCAACCGGTGATCGCCATGGCTAGAGCGGCACCCGGACCTGCTGCAGCACCGAGCGGACGATGCCGTCCGCGTCCACGCCCTCGAGTTCGGCCTCGGGGCGTAGCTGCAGGCGGTGCCGCAGCACGGGCAGGGCCATGGCCTGGACGTGGTCGGGCGTGACGTGGTCGAAGCCGGTCAGCCACGCCCACGCCTTCGAGGCGGCGAGCAGGGCCGTGGACCCGCGGGGGCTCACGCCGATCTTCACCGACGGGCTCTCGCGTGTGGCCCGGGCCAGGTCGACCATGTAGGCGAGCACGTCGGGGGAGGCGCCGACGCGGGCCACCTCGGCCTGTGCGCGGGCGAGGTCGTCGGGGCCGAGCACCGGGGTGACGCCGGCGGCCCGCAGGTCGCGGGGTGAGAAGCCCGCGGCGTGGCGGTTCAGCACCTCGACCTCGGCCTCGCGCGGCGGCAGGTCGAGGGTGAGCTTCATCAGGAACCGGTCGAGCTGGGCCTCGGGCAGCGTGTAGGTGCCCTCGTACTCGACGGGGTTCATGGTCGCCGCGACCAGGAACGGCGTCGGCAGTGCGCGACTGACCCCGTCGACCGAGACCTGGCGCTCCTCCATCGCCTCGAGCAGCGCGGACTGCGTCTTGGGCGGTGTGCGGTTGATCTCGTCGGCGAGCAGGACGTTGGTGAACACCGGGCCGGCGCGGAACTCGAACTCGCCCGACTTCGCGTCGTACACGAGCGACCCGGTGATGTCTCCGGGCATCAGGTCGGGCGTGAACTGCACCCGTGCGGTGTCGAGCGACAGCGAGTGGCTGAGGGCGCGCACGAGCAGGGTCTTGGCCACGCCGGGGACGCCCTCGAGCAGGGCGTGCCCCTGCGCCAGCAGGGTGACGATCAGGCCCGTCACGGCGCCGTCCTGGGCCACGACGGCCTTGCCCACCTCGGTTCGGACTCGGGCGAAGGTCTGCTGCAGTTCTGAGCTCATCTGGTGGTCACTTCCGGGGTGGGGATCGATGCGGGGACGGACGGACGAGGCCCAGGAGGCGCGGGTCGGGTCACGACGGAGCCACCGCCCGTCGCACCTCGCGCTCGAGGTCGAGCAGGCTGTCGCTCAGCGAGACGAGCTCGCGGTCGTCGGCCGGGTCGGCGTCCACGAGCACGTACCGCAGGCCCCGCGGGTCGGCCGAGGTGAGCGCGGCCACCCGGGCGACGACCTCGTCGACCGAGGCGGTCGACGACAGGCCCGTCGTTCGCGCGAGTCGCCCGAACGTGCCGATGCGGAGCTGGTCGAGGGCGTGGCGGCGCTGCCCGGACCGTTCGTAGAGCCGGGCGCGACCCTCGGTGGTCTCGGACGCCTTGACGGTCACCGGCAGTCGCTCGACGACGAGGGCACCCAGGCGTCGACCCCGCCACACCATGGCGGCCACTCCGGCCAGGAGCAGGACCGCCAGCGACGGCGTCACCCACGGAGGCGTGAGCGTGGCGAGCGTGCCCTGGCCCTCGGGCAGGTCGCCGGCCGAGGGCAGGTACCAGGTCAGCTCGGAGGACCCGCCGAGCAGGGCGAGTGCGAAGGCCGCGTCGTCGTCCGTCGCGATGGCGCCGTTGGTCAACGCGCCCGTGGCACCCAGGACGGACACCTTCGTGTCACCGTCGTCGAGCTCGACGAGGCCGTAACCGTCGTCGGACGGAAGGCAACGGACGGCACCCGGGGCGTCGACGGCGTAGGCGACACCCGTGACGTCGACCCGGGACGCCTGTCCGAGCGCCGGTGACGTGCAGGCGGGCGCGGCCGTGCCGTCCTCGACCGGGGCGGCCGTCGAGACGCCCGGGGCCACGCTGTCGAGTGCCGCGGACCCGGGGGAGAGGAGCACGAGGTGGGAGGTCGCCGTCGCGAGGCGCCGCCACTGGTCGCCGACCAGGAACCCGGAGGCGTCGTCGACGAGGAGCGTGCCGTCGCCGGCCCCGAGCCGGTCGAGGGTGTCGCCGAGGGTGGTCGTCACGGTCACGTCGACACCCTGTCGGCCGAGCACCTCGACCAGTGCCTTCGCCCCACCGGGGGCGGCGTTCGCGGGGCCGAGGGCGCGTCCCTCGCCCGAGCCCGAGCCGACGAGGAGTGTGGCCGCGACGCCGAGCGCCAGGACGAGGGCGAGGGCTGCCCAGAACCGGGCACGTCGGAGCACTGCCGTGACGGTGGGGGTCGAGACCGTGCCGGTCTCGGTGGAGGGCGCGGTGACGGTCACGCGTCCACCCGCCGGGACGAGGCCACACGCCGGTCGAGCTCGACGACGGCCCGGTAGGCCTCGTCGGTGCCGGTGCGGTCGAGGTAGCGGACGCCGTCGAAGGCGGTGGCGGCGTCGGCGAACCCTGCCCGGAGGTCGGGGAAGACGTCGCCCGCCCGGCGGGCCACGTCGCGGGCGGTGGTGCCGGGGGAGACCACGACGTCGCCCCGCTCGGCCAGCGAGCGGGCGATCGCCCGGAAGGCCTCGGCGACGGCGAGCGTCAGATCGCCCCGGGAGGCGGCCTCGCGGGCCGCGGCACGCATGGCATCGCTGTCACGCACGTCGTCGTCGCCGAAGAGGACGAGGTCACGGGCGGACCGTCGGTTGAGCCGCGGCACCCCGTAGACGAGCAGCACGACCACGACGACCACCACGACGACTGCGAGCAGCACGATCGCCGCGACCGCCGGCGCCCCCTCCGTCCCCCCGAACCGGATGGAACCGAGCCAGTCCCAGAACGCCTGTGCCGCGCGGTCGAGCCAGGACGGTTGCGCCGCCACGTACTCGGGCCCGGTGAGCTCGCGCAGGACCTCGCGCCGGGCGTCGTCGGCGTCGGGGGTCAGCGGGGGCCCCGCGGCGAAGGGCAGGGGACTCACCAGCGGGGTGCTCCCGGGTGCGTCGTCGGGGCGGATGGGGCCTCGGGCGTGCGGTACGGGTCGGGTTGCCCCTCGGTCGACCGGCCCCCGCGCTCGACGTAGCGGACGAGTTCGAGGTCGAGCCCCTCGGTGCGGATGCGCCGGTCGACGTAGACGAGACCGGCCGACGCCGCCTGGAGGACGGAGCCGATCGCGCCGATGACCGCCGTGATGCCCAGGGTCACGGCATAGGTGCCCGCCGTCAGGGCGAGGAAGGTCGGATCGGTCACGTCGCCCGTCGGCGCGAGCGTGCTGGTCAGGACGCTGAACAACACCGAGAAGGGCGTCGCGACGACCTGCGAGGCGACCTGGATCATGAGGAACACGAGTGCGATCACGCCGAAGGTCCGCCAGAAGGAGGCGCGGGTCAGCGACCACGAGCGCCTCACCGCCGCGCCGAGCGTCATCCGCTCGAGCATGATCGCGCTCGGAACGAGGCAGGTCTTGACGGTCAGCCACACGCCGAGCACGAGGAGGCCCAGCCCGAGCAGGACCCCGACCCCGACGCCGACGGCGATGCTCGGGCCCGAACCGAGGGCCACGCCCACGACGACGACGCCCGCCACGAGGGCCAGCGCCACGACGTAGGCGGCGGTCAGCAGGGCGGACCAGCCGACGAGCGTCCCCAGACGGCCCTTGGCCAGCGCCCAGAGGCCGCCGAGTCGGAGCTTCTCCCCGAGCGTCTGACGAGCGGTCTCGAGCACGAAGAGCCCCTGGAGCAGGGCCGTGACGATCACCTGCAGGGCGATCGGCACGAGAGCCGACGCGGCCACGATGGCGACGGCGCCGGCCAGCACCGCGTCACGGTCGCGGGGCAGGGCCTGTTCGACCCGTCCGAAGGCGAGGAAGGCGCTGCCGCCGGTGATCGCCACGGTCACCACGAGCAGGACGACCTGCGACAACAGGGCCGTGCCGAACGTGGTGCGCGGATTGCGGCGGAAGACCTGGAACGAGGCGCCCAGGATCTCGCCGAAGGTCAGAGGACGCAGCGGCACGAGGCCGGGTCTCGGCGGCGGGGCCCAGCCAGGGGCCGGCGGCGGGGTGGACCCGCCCGGGGGCGCCACGGGCACGGATGCGGGCCCGGCGGGGACGGGGCCGTCGGACGACGGGTCGACGCGCTCGCCCCAGCGCGGCGGGGACGTGTCGCCCCCCGGTGTGCTCCAGGCGTTCGGATCGGTCATGGTCCCCCTGGTCGTCCTGACCGTGAGGTCGTCCTCACGGGTGTGTTCATGTTTCCACACCGGACCGGGCGCTGCCAGCCGATGCGCGCCTCCTGCACTAATCTGTCCTGACGTGCCGCCTCCCGAGCGGCCCAGCCCAGACGGAGAACATGAACCCGCGCATCCTCGTGGTCGACGACGACCCGGCGCTCGCCGAGATGATCGGCATCGTCCTACGCGCCGACGAGTTCGACCCCCACTTCTGCGGCGACGGCGCGGGCGCCCTCGAGGCCTTCCACGAGGCCTCACCCGACCTCGTCCTGCTCGACCTGATGCTGCCGGGCCTCGACGGCATCGAGGTCTGTCGCCTCATCCGTGCCGAGAGCGGTGTGCCGATCATCATGCTGACCGCCAAGGGCGACACCGCCGACGTGGTCCGGGGTCTCGAGAGCGGGGCCGACGACTACGTCGTCAAGCCGTTCAACCCGAAAGAGCTCGTCGCGCGCATCCGCACCCGGCTGCGCCCGGCCACCGAGCCGACCAACGACGTGCTCACGGTGGGCGACCTGCGCCTCGACGTCGCGGCACACGAGGTGCGACGCGGTGACACGCCGATCGCCCTGACCCCGCTCGAGTTCGAGCTGCTGCTCGCGCTCGCCTCGAAGCCGCAACAGGTCTTCACGCGCGAGATGCTGCTCGAGCAGGTGTGGGGCTACCACTACAAAGCCGACACCCGGCTGGTGAACGTCCACGTGCAGCGGCTGCGCGCGAAGGTGGAGCACGACCCCGACGCGCCCCGCATCGTCACGACCGTGCGCGGCGTCGGGTACCGCGCCGGCGCGGGTTCGTAGCCCGGTCGGGTGGCGCTCGTGTCGACGGTCGCGGGGCCCGACCAGGGCGGGCCCGCCCGGTCGGGCGGGCCGTGGTCGTGGCGCGCGCCGGCCTGGCGCACGTGGCCGACCCGTGTGGTCGGGTTCTGGCGGTCGTCGTTGTCGTTCCGCACCGTCGCGCTCACGGTGGTGCTGTCGACCGTCGCCGTCACCGTCATCGGCACGCTCATCTCGGTGACCATCGGCACGAGCCTCTACGACCAACGCCGAGAGCAGGTCGAGGCCGAGAGCGTGCGGGCCACGCTGCTGGCGCAGAACATCTTCGACTCGGCCACGGCCACCGAGGACGCCAACCAGGTCGAGCTCGACGCCCTGCAGAACGAGGCCCAGACCGCCATCCTGGGCTCGACCTCGAGTCCGGGCGGAACGAGCATCGCCATCCTCCGGACCCCGGGGCAGAACAGTCCGCAGACCATCCAGAACATCGCCAGCCCCGACTTCCCGGACTCCGTGATCTCGCCGGCCCTCCGCGAGGCGGTGGCGGCGGACGACGGTCGCCTCTCGATGCAGTCGGTGTCGCTGCCCCCGACGTCGCTGGGCGGCGGCTCGCCCGGCATCGCCGTCGGCTCGACCCTGCAGGTACCCACGGCGGGCCAGTACGAGCTCTACCTCGTCTACGACCTCAGCGACGCGCAGGCCACGCTCGACCTGATGCAGCGGACGCTCGGCATCGGCTCGCTCGCTCTCGTGCTGTTGATCGGTGCGATCACCTATCTCGTCGTCCGTCTGGTCGTGGGCCCCATCCGCACGGCGGCCGAGACCAGTCAGAAGATCGCGGCCGGCCACCTGGAAGAACGCATTCCCGAGAAGGGGCAGGACGTCGTGGCCACGCTCGGGCGCTCCTTCAACGGGATGGCCGACGCCATGCAGCGCCAGATCTCGCAACTGGCCGAACTGTCGCGCGTCCAACAACGCTTCGTCAGCGACGTCTCGCACGAACTGCGCACGCCGCTCACCACGATCCGTCTGGCCGGTGACGTGCTCTACGACCAGCGCACCTCGTTCACTCCCTCGGCCGCCCGCACGGCCGAGCTGCTGCACACCCAGGTCGACCGGTTCGAGCTCCTGCTCGCCGACCTGCTCGAGATCTCGCGGTTCGACGCGGGTGCCGTCGAACTCGAGACCGAGCCCGTCACGGTCGTGCGTCTCGTCGAGGACGGCGTCGACGAGTTCGGTCCCCTCGCCGCCGAATCCGGCAGCGTCGTGTCGGTCGTCGCCCGGGGTGGGTACTTCGAGGCCGAGATCGACCCGCGGCGGCTGCGCCGCATCCTGCGCAATCTGCTGGGCAACGCGATCGAGCACGGCGAGGGTCGGCCGATCGAGGTCGAGGTCGACAGCGACGCCACGGCCGTCGCGGTGGCCGTGCGCGACAACGGCGTGGGCATGAGCCCCGCCGACGCCGCGCGGGTGTTCGACCGGTTCTGGCGGGCCGACCCCTCCCGCAAGCGCACGATCGGGGGCACGGGGCTGGGCCTGGCGATCAGCCTCGAGGACGCGGCCCTGCACGGCGGCCGGCTCGAGGTCTGGTCCGAGCCGGGGTCGGGCAGCCGGTTCGTCGTCACCCTGCCCCGCGTGGCAGGCGGTCGCATCGAGGGATCGCCCCTGCCGGTCGTGCCTCCGGACCGCCGGGGCGAGACGACGGTCCCGGTGACGGGCGAACCGTGGTCCGGTTCGGTCCCCGCCGTCGAGGTGCCGGGCGCGTCGGTCCCGTCGTCGGCGCCGTCGAAGGGGAGAGCCGACGATGACTGAACGTCCACGGAACGGCCCGTGGGGGCGTCGGTCAGCCGTGCTGGCGGCCCTCGTGACCGCCGCGCTCGCCCTGACCGGGTGCGTGGGCATCCCCGACGGCGGTCAGGTGCAGCGAGGCGACACCGTGAGCGACGACGTGGTGAGCGACTTCGTCTTCCGGCCCAACGGTCCCGTCGCCGGCAGCTCGCAAGAAAGGCTCCTGCGGGACTTCCTCTCGGCGGGCACCGGGTCCCAGGACAACTACGGGGTGGCGCGTCAGTTCCTCAGTGCCGGCTTCGCCGACGAGTGGGAACCGCGGGCCAGCGTCACCATCCGCCCCGGGGTCGGGTCGACCTCGCGGGTCGGCGGGTCGACGCTCGACTACGCCTTCGTGGGCTCGGCGACGGTCGACTCGGCGGGGCACTACACCCCGGCCACGTCGTCGACGACGACGTCCCTGGCGTTCTCGTTCGTCCGCGAGGGCGGCGAGTGGCGCATCAGCGACGCCCCCGACGGCATCATCCTCTCGCCGGCCACGTTCGACTCGGTCTTCCGGTCGCACGCCGCCTACTTCTACGACCCCACGTTCACCTATCTCGTGCCGGACGAACGGTGGTTCCTCGCCCGGTCGTCGACGAGCACGCGCCTCGCGACGGCGCTGCTCGACGGGCCGTCGGACTGGTTGCAGGGCGCCGTGGTCTCGGCCTTCCCCGAAGGGACCCAGCTGTCGCTGACGGCCATCACCGTGGACGACGGGACGGCCCGTGTCGACCTCACCGCCGACGCCCTCGAGGCGACGCCCGACGCCCGTGCCCGGATGCAGGCCCAGCTGCTGGCGAGCTTCTCGACCCTCGCGACCGTGACGGCCGTCGAGCTCAGCGTCGAGGGTGCCCCGCTGTCCGTGCCGGCCATGCAGCAGCCCGTGCCGGTGCGTGACCCCGCGGTCGACGCCCGGCCCCTCGTGCTGACCGAGGGCGTGCTCGGATTCGCCACCACGAGTGCCACGAGCCGGCTCCCGGGGCTCTCGGACGCGGTCGAGGCCCTCCGACCCCGGTCGGTCGAGCTGTCGGCAGACCAGACGAGCGCCGCCGTCGGCACCTCGTCGGGCACGTACGCCGTCACGGCCTCGGGAGGAGCCCGGCTGGTCGACGCCCGGACCGGACTGATCGCCCCCTCGCTCGACGACGCGGGCTTCGTCTGGTCGGTCGTCGCCGACGACCCGTCGAGTCTCACCGCGTACGCGCTCGACGGCACGCCCCACCCGGTGGTGGCGTCGCTGCCGGCGGGTCCGAGCGTCACGACGTTCCGCATCTCGCGCGACGGCACCCGCGCGTTGCTGTTGCTCGACGACCAGGGCGAGTCGCGCCTCCTCGTGGCCGCCGTCGTGCGGGACGCCGACGGGGTCCCGCTCCGGCTGGGCCAGCCCCTCGAGCTGTCGGCTCCGGACGGCGCGCCCGTCGACGCGACCTGGGCCGATCAACTGACCGTCGCCGTCCTGACCTCCGTCGGCGAGTCGTCGCGCGTGACGATGTCCGAGGTCGGCGGGGACTCGTCGAGCGCCGGCCGCCCGTCCGGCGAGGCGGTCGCGATCGTCGGCGGCAACGGTTTCGACCGTCTGCTGCTGCTGGGTGCCGACGGCGACGTGCTCGAACCCCGGGGCAGCAGTTGGCAGGCGACGGGGCTGACGGCCGACCTGGTGGCGACACAGCGCTGACACCCGGGGAAGGACTCCTCCCCAGGACGGGCCGCCGGACGGCCGTCCACCACGGACGACGGAGGCGCGGTGTACGCGCCCGGGGGAGTCCACGCTGTCGGCATGCCCCTGCCCCCGCGTCCCCGTCCGGTCCACGTCGTGCGGGACGCCCTCGCGCGGGCCGGCCGCGAGGCGCTGTCCGTCGTGTCACCCGTCTCGTGCGCGGGGTGCCAGAGGGCCGACGTCGGTCTGTGCGACGACTGCCGGCGTCGACTCGTCCCCGAGGTCGTCCGGGTCGACCTGCCCGACGGGCTCCCGGTCTTCGCCGGACTCGTCTACGCCTTCGAGGCGCGGGGTGTCGTGCTGGCCTTCAAGAACGGCGGTCGGGTGCGCCTGGCCGAGGTGCTCGCCCCGGCCCTCGCCGCCGCCCTCGAGTGCTGTGCCCGCCACGCGACGGCCGAGGGTGCACCCGCCGTCGACGGGGGCCCGGGCGATCGGCCGCTGCTGGTCGTCGCGGTGCCGTCGTCTCGACGGGGGCGGCGTCGGCGGGGCTACGACCCGGTCGACGTCGTGCTGCGCCGGCTCGGCCTCGTGGCCGGCACCCGCCTCCTCGTGCCGACGGCGCGGGCCGGCGGCGGCCAGAAGGGCCGCGACCGGCAGCAGCGTCTCAGCGGACGCGAGGGCAGTCTGCGCGTCACCCGCGATCTCTCGGGGTCGCGTGTCGTCCTCGTCGACGACGTCGTGACGACCGGCGGCACCCTCCAGGAGGCGCGGCGCGCGCTGGCCGCCCGGGGCGCGGTCGTGGTCGGTGCGGCCTGTCTCGCCGCCACCCCGTTGCGGTCGAGCCGAGGCGGCCCCTGAGCGAACGGTGAACGGTGCGTGACACGGGGGTGTCCGGGTGGCTACGGTGGGGCGAAAGGCGTGAAAGGACATCCGCCTGGCTGACAGGCGGCACGTCGATAGCCACAGGAGGTCGTCATGGAAATTTCCGTCACGGGTCGAAACGTCGGCATCACCGATCGTTTCCGCGAGTACGCCACCGAGAAGGCAGACAAGGTCGCCGCGCTGGCCACGAAGGCCTTGGCCCTCGAGGTCAAGGTGTCGCGGCATCACGAGAAGTCCGGCGGGCAGGCGGGCGACGACCGGGTGGAGATCACCCTGATCGGCCCCGGCCCCCTCGTGCGGGCCGAGTCCACGGCCGCCGACAAGTACGCGGCGTTCGATCTCGCGATCGGTCGCCTCCTCGAACGGGTGCGCCGGGCGAAGGACCGGCAGAAGATCCATCGTGGGCAACACCGACCGACGTCCCTGCGCGAGGCCGCCACGGCCGACTTCAGCGGTGTCGGCGTCACGCCCGCGGCGGCCGAGACGCTCGACCAGGTCCGCACCGGGGCCGTGACGGTGGTGGGCGACGAGGCCCCCGCCGACGAGCTCGACGAGGACTACTGCCCCGTGGTCATCCGCGAGAAGGTGTTCGCGTCGACGCCCATGTCGGTCGACGACGCGCTCTACTACATGGAGCTCGTCGGCCACGACTTCTACCTCTTCATCGACGCCGAGACCGAGCGCCCGAGCGTCGTGTACCGGCGCAAGGGCTGGGACTACGGCGTGATCGGGCTCGACCAGGACTCGCCCGACCTCCAAGAGACCGCGACGGCGCTGCGGGCGGGCCTGGTGAGCTGACCCCCGAGGCATCCGGTGGCCGACACCCCGGGAGGCGCGGGCACGTCCCTGCCGCCTCCCAGGGGGTCGGCCACTACGCTTGCTAAGATCGTGGGCCGGTCCAGGACGGACCGTCGACACCTCGGTGCTCCGATGCGGATCACCTCAGCGAGACCGCGGAGCGTTCCGCGGGTTCGACCGAACACATGGGAGCACACCAGTGGCCAACGTCCTCGAGAAGGTCCTCCGCGTCGGCGAGGGCCGCACGCTGCGCAAGCTGAAGGCCTACGCCAAGGCGGTCAACGAGCTCGAGGACGACTTCACGACCCTCACCGACGACGAGCTGCGCAACGAGAC
>Ga0265780_10000340_pt1 | contig 73297 bp, 50 predicted proteins | sample P1T30metagenome_FD_192432 | JGI IMG/M metagenome (GOLD analysis project Ga0265780, IMG submission 192432) | Plant litter microbial communities from East Loma Ridge, Irvine, California - P1 T30 | ecosystem: Environmental > Terrestrial > Plant litter > Unclassified | place: USA: California...
CAGGGCATTATCTTTTCTTATGGGTGTACAGACAGCATGGCAGGGGTTTATTCAGAACGTAGGAGCAATAGATTCTGTATCTACGCTTAATTATGATATGAACAGGTTACGCGAGAAACAAAGTTCAGTGCCGGCCCCTAATATACAATCGGGACTGTCTTTTGATAATATGAGCTTTGCCTATGGAGACCATGTTGTTCTGAAAAATATTAATATCGAGATTCCTAAAAACCGTGCCGTGGCCATAATTGGAGAAAGCGGATCAGGCAAGACTACCCTGGCTAATATCATTACCGGGCTTCTTGCTCCTACCGAAGGCAAGCTTCTGATCAACGGAGTACCTTTGGACGAATATAACCTTGATAGTTATCGTAACAGGATTGGTTATATATCGCAGGAGTCGGTAATATTTACGGATTCTATTTATAATAACATTACTTTCTGGGCGGAACCAACGGAGGAGAATATTAAACGATTCTGGGATGCTATAGCGAAAGCGTCTCTTACTGATTTTGTTACAAGACTTAAGGACAAAGAGCATACTCAATTAGGGGACAATGGTATGCTTGTGTCCGGAGGACAAAAGCAACGTATTTCTATAGCCCGCGAGTTATATAAGGACACAGAAATAATGATTATGGATGAAGCAACATCCGCCCTGGATTCTGAGACTGAGCGGTTTATACAAGAGAGTATAGACAATCTGAAAGGGACGTATACGATGATTGTTATCGCTCACCGCTTATCCACTATAAAGAATGTGGATAAAATTTACCTGCTTGAGCAGGGCGAAGTACTAGCCCAGGGAAGTTTTGAAGAAATGTTGCTGATTTCACCGAAATTCAAGCGCATGGTTGCATTGCAAGAAGTTTAAGCCAGTTAAACTACTTCTATTATTATTTATTTCAGATTCCCGTAATGAAAGTTCTACACTATTGTTCTCAGTTTTCTCCTGTATCAGAAACATTTATTTATGATGTGATTTTACAGCTGGATAAAATGGAAATAACTAACCATGTACTAACGGATGAAATTGTAAACAGATCGGAGAGACCTTATGCAAATGTTATCAGGATTCCTTCTTTGAAGAGGCCGGTACTTACGAAGGTGATGGTTAAGATACTTCAAACCATGGGTTTTCAGAAAAAATTCTGGCATACTCAATTGGAGAAAAACCGGGCTATTTATCTGGAGAAGTTGATTTCGGCTAATAGACCTGATATTATTCATGCTCATTTTGGTCCTCAGGGTGTAAGGGCGTTTCCAGCTGCCCGGAAATTAAAGATTCCTTTGGTCGTATCATTTCACGGTTTTGATGCTTTCAAACTTCCTAAAATACCTGTATGGAAAGAGAAACTGGAATCGCTTTTTAAAGATGTTGAACTGGTAACCGTCGTATCTGAGGTTATGAGAAAGCATCTTATAAGCCTGGGTTGCCCTTCCGAGAAGGTAAAAGTAATTCATGTTGGCAAAAAGCTCGGGGATTATGCATTTAAAAACCGGGTAGGTACACGGATCAGGAACTTTGTATCGATAGGCAGAGTAGTAGAAAAGAAAGGACATCTTGATTGTATTCGTGCGTTCGGCGAACTGCTGCCTAAATATCCCGATTTGTCGTTGAAGATCATAGGTGAAGGAGAGTTAATTCCGGTATTAAATAGTCAGATTAAAGAGAATGGGTTTTCGGGAAATATACAATTGCTGGGTAGGGTAAGTCATGAAAAGACGAAATCGATTCTTGAGGATGCAGATGCCTTTATATTATGCAGTAAAACTGCTGCTGATGGAGATCAGGAGGGTATTCCGACAGTGTTAATGGAAGCTCAAGCGCTTGGCGTACCATGCATTTCGACTTTTCATTCTGGTATTCCCGAGGTTATGCCGGTTGAGAATCACTGGATGCTTGCTGAAGAGGGTAATTATCTTAGCATTGCTGCGAAAATGGAGGAATTAATGTCAGCGAGTCAGAGTGATGTTGAAAATGCTACCCGGCTTGCACGCGAAAAAACGGAAGCTGAATTTAGCCTTGAATCGGAAGTTTCGAAATTGAAGGATCTTTATAATTCTGTTTTCAGTAGCGCAGGCAGTGCAGAACACTAATTGTTTTAAATAAAAGAAACATTAAAACTTAATTTAAATGAAAATTATAATTTCCAATATAGTTACGTTAAACGGCGGTGATTTTGCAATACTGGAGGCTATGATCAAGGTTCTGAAACGAACCTATGGAGAAGATACAGAATTTATAGTATATGATCTTGATGCTGCCGCTGCTGCGAGGTACTATCCGGGAATAAACTTCAAGACTCTTTTATATAATAAATATCCAGAAAGAAGATTTAAGCGTTTTCACCGGTTAGGAAGAGTATTTAATTTATTGTCGTCAAGAAAGAGGCTTATGTATGCTGCCCGTTTATATTCAAATGGAAACCGCCAGATGGCCGATCTTCTGTTGAATGAGGAAGAAAAGGGTGATTTTTATACTTATGCCTCGGCTGATATTATTATTTCTACCGGAGGTACTTATCTGGTAGAAAACTATTCTTTGAATGCCAGAATTTATGATTATGAATTTACGCTGGCGCTTAAAAAGCCTCTTGTGTTCTTTACACAATCTCTGGGACCTTTTACAAGGCCCGGAAATAAAAAAATAATGAAAAAGATCTTTGACAGATCGAATCTGACCTTATTAAGAGATACTGCATCATATAACAATCTGAAAGATATCGATGTGAATGTTTCCAAGGCAAGGGTATGCGCTGATGTTGTTTTTTCTGACGCTTCCATCAGTGTGTTGGAACAGGCAAAATATCGAACATTAAATTCTCCGCTCAAAGTGGGGATTTCAGTAAGAAGCTGGAAGTTTTTTGAAGGGAGAAGCCGTGAAACAGGCACTGAAAAATATTACCGGTCTGTAGCTGCGATATGTGAGCATATCACGAGAGGACTTAATGGTGAGATTGTATTTATCTCGACGTGCCAGGGCATTAATGAATACCATACGGATGACTCGCGTACAGCCACCGAGATTTACAGCCTGTTGTCTGATGATGCGAAGCAGAAAGTTTCTGTTAATACCGACTTTCACTCTCCGGCCGAACTCAAAGATATTATTGAAAACTTCGATATAGTAATATCTACACGTATGCATGGAGCCATACAGGCATTGAACGTTGGAGTTCCTGTATTACCCATCGCTTATGAATTTAAAACTACTGAGTTGTTCAGTAAACTGATAGACAGAGATCTGATCCTTGATATTAATACGATGGAAGAGGATCAGTCTGTGAAAATTTTTGATCAGTTTGTAAATTCGCTGCCTGAATTCCGTGTTAAGTTGTTCGAAAAGGTTATAGAAGAACATTTATCAGCTTTAAAGCCTGTAGAATATTTGAAAGAAGAATTAGGGTTTAAGTGATTTTTAAAGCTGGTCTTATAAACTGTAAAAACTGGATTCAACAATAACATAGATCATTCGGTTCATGATTAATAACAATGTAAAGTCTGGTGATAATGTTTCTGAAATCCCTGGAATCTCGGTTGTCATTCCATGTTATAATTGCAGTGATACTATTCGCCGCGCAATTGAAAGTGTATTGGCACAGACATTTACAAAATGGCACTTGCTGCTGGTAAACAATAACTCGACCGACAATACTGTTAGCATATTAGAAAGTTACAGAGATAAATACCCGGACAAAATCACGGTGCTCTATGAGACTAAGAAAGGTGCTCCTGCGGCTAGAAACAAAGGCTTAAGTGAGGCAGTTGCAGATTGGGTGCAATTTTTGGATGCTGATGATGAATTATTGCCGGGCAAACTGGAGAGTCAGTATGTTATAGCCTCTGCAAAGAATGTATCGATTGTAACAGGTCCTTTTACTTTAAAAGGAACAAGAGGAGGCCTTCCATTTGAGAAGGTGAGGGAGATAAGAAAAGACGATTTTTGGATTGCATTAGCTATATCTCAGCTGGGAATTACAAGCGCTAATCTATGGAACAGAGAGGTTTTACAACGGGTAAATGGCTGGAATGAGCAACTGACCTCGTCGCAGGAATATGATCTGATGTTTCGAATGTTTCAGGTGCTGCCATCGGCGTCTTTTGACAACAGCAACCAGACTAACATTTATATAGGCTCCGGGGAATCTGTGTCCAGAGTAAGCGGAAAAGAAAAAGGGAAGGCTTTACTGCAGTCCAGGATTGGCTTGCGCATAAGAATCAAACAATATCTGGCAGCAAACAACTTGCTTACTCCCGGGAGGCGTAAACATCTCGACGTATTTATTTATCAGCAATTGGTGGAAAACTACAGGTTTATACCAGAGTATATTTCAGAACAGCTTAAAATCAGCGAGTTAAAAATACCATTTGGCGTCTGGTTAAAAGGAAAATATTTTATGATGAAAATGGATCTCAAAGGCGTATTGAAACGTGGTGGGAGTCACTGAGATATTGAGCTTTTAATTTATTAACGAAACTTACTATAATCAGATGAATAATGAAGGCCTGATTTCGATCATCGTTCCATGTTATAATTCAGCATCCTTATTGTCCGAGGCTCTGGACTCGCTTATTAATCAGACTTATACAAACTGGGAGTGTATTATCATTGATGATCATTCGACAGACAACAGTGTGGAAATTGCAGAGGCTTATCGACAGAGATTTCCTGATAAGATCAGAGTTTATTTAAACAGAGGAAAGGGTGCTTGTTCTGCAAGGAATAATGGATTAAGACTCTCTGAAGGTTCATACGTCAAGTTTTTAGATTCAGACGATGCCATATATGATTCAGATGTGCTTCTAAAGCAAAAGGAGTTTATGGAGCAGGGGGCATTTGACATTGTCTATGGAGAAGAATGGTATTATTGGAACACGTTTACCTCTGAAAATTACTTTAAGAAACGCGGTGCTCCGATTCCCGCTGGAAAGTCGAAAAGCTTCTATAAAAATTTTCCAATAACGTCGAACTTTCTAATAAATAAGAAAAATTTGGATGGTATAAGATGGAATGAAGGATTAAGTTCCAGTCAGGAATTTTTTATGCTGTTTCAATGTTTCCTGTCTGGTTTGTCTTTTGGATATCAGAATATCCCGGCTACGAAAATAAGAGTACATAACTCTGTGCACAGAATTTCTAATCAGTCAAGAGATAAATACGCCCTACAATCGGCCGAGCTGGTTGAACGGATGGCAGAAGAAATTGAAAGATTAACAGAGCCTTCGAAAGACCTGCAGTTTGAATTTAAAAAATTTGCGCTTATAAGACGGTTTCATGCATTTAAAGCAAAAAACCGGGAAGCATCGGGACGTATACAGAAAATAGTTAAAAGACAGAAATATGTACCTGGAAATGCGCTTAAGTTTAAAGTAGTGTCTTTGCTGAATTCTATATCGTCAATGATGGGATATGCCGGATATAGGTTTTTTACACTGGGGGGGCGTGATTTTTAACAAGTTGAGTCCTGGTTTTCCCGGATGAGTTATTTACTAATATACGTGTAATACTGTTTCTAATGTTTTTTTCTGAATTAAGATTATATATAGCAAACCGGATAATTTCTTCGATCCCCAGCCATAGCGTCAGACTTTGGTTTTACAAAAAGGTGATGGATTTCCGGATTGGGAAACGGAGTTATATTTTTATGGATTGCAGGTTTGATTGTGCCGGTAATTTCAGCTTGGGTAATAATTCGGTAATTAATGGAAATTGTAGAATTGATCCTCGGGGGGGAGTACAGATCGGCAGTAATGTGTCTGTTTCTGACCAGGTAATCATCCTTACTGCCGACCACGATATTCAGTCAAAAGATTTTGATGGCCGCAAAAAGGAAGTCGTAATAGAAGACTATGTATGGATTGGAACCCGGGCTATGGTGTTGCCCGGAGTCAGAATAGGCAAGGGGGCGGTTATTGCTGCTGGTTCTGTAATAACAAAAGATGTAGAGCCATTTTGTGTTGTCGGCGGGGTTCCCGGAAAAGTGCTGAAGTGGCGAACTGATAATCTGACCTACAATCTCGATTATAAAAGATTGTTTCAATAAGAAATGGACATTCTAAACTATAATAATATGAAACCTGTAAAACTTGCACTTTTAACTGCCGGACTTGGCAATATTTCGCGCGGGTTTGAAATGTCTACAGCAAACTGGTATAAAGCCATAAAAGATAAAGAGGAAGTAGATGTCCGTCTATTTTCAGGAGGCAGCTTTCCCGGAGCTACAAAAGTATGGAACTGGCACCGGAATAGCGGGGTTGCAGCTTTATTAAGAAAGTGGAAGGTTATAAATGACGGGGTAAGACTTGAGCAGATAACTTTCAGTGTCGGATTATTATTTCATTTGTTTTTTTATCGTCCGGATGTAATCTGGCTTAAGGAGGCAACACTTGGAGATATGCTCCTGCGTTACAGGAAAATCTTCGGGTTTAAATATAAAATGGTTTTTTGTGACGGGGCTCCTGTCGGGCATAGATTTGCTGCACGGTTTGATTTTATGAGTTTTCTGAATGACTACGCTTTAAAGGAAGCTATAGAAGATAATGCAGATCCCAGAAGGTGTTCTGTTACTCCTAATCTTACTGATTTTCCTTCACATATCGTGAGCCGGGATGCTGCGAGAGAGACATTAGGCATCGATCCTGACAGATTTGTTATTATTTGCGTCGCCGCCTGGAATAAACATCATAAACGGATCGACTATTTATTGAACGAAGCGGCAAAGTTGGATAAGAAAAAGATTACTTTACTGTTATGCGGTCAGGCCGAGGCCGATACGGATTCACTAAAAGAGCAGGCTGCCAAACTTGAACTGGATGTTCTCTGGCGTACGTATAAACTAAAGGATTTATCTCTGGCCTATTTTGCATCCGACTTATTTGTGCTTCCTAGTTTAAATGAGGCGCTGGGATCTGTAATTACAGAAGCGGCAGTTCATGGATTACCTGCTATCTGCCATCCGCATAATGGAGCAAAATTCATACTTGGCGAGGACTATCCCGGGCTTACGGATCTGTCGGCAGAGAATAATCTGTACAATAAAATCAGGGAATACCAGGAAATCGACGATCTGAATGAGGAAGGTGCAAGAACCTCCGCCGTGGTGCGCGCTAAATTTGATAAAGAAAAGCGCAGCCGGGAGTTTGTTGAGTTTATTCTTTATGCCCATGGCAGGCATAGTGTTCAGCCTGCAAATGAACTGTCTTAGATCAGCTGCAAACAGAGTAATAAATTCATGAAAGTAGTTTTTATATGTGGGGCGTTAGAGCCGGGCCGAGATGGTGTGGGCGATTACACAAGAAGGCTGGCGGTGGCTCTCGGAGCAGCCGGACACGAAGTTTCGGTTATAGCTATAAATGATAAGTTTATACAGCAGGTAAGTGAGGGCGTTCAGTATTCTGATGGCAGGTCGGTTGACGTGCTTCGGGTGCCGTCTTCGTGCTCTGACGCTGAGAGATACAAATTGGCTAAGGAATTTATTACAAAGCATGACCCGGAATTCCTGAGTTTACAGTATGTTGGATTTTCTTATCATCCTAAGGGACTTCCCTATAACCTGGCGGGACAGCTATCTTCTCTTGGAAAAGGGAAAAGGTGGCATATCATGTTTCATGAGTTATGGGTAGGTGCAGGAGTTACGTCTCCAAAGCTGCACCTGATCTGGGGCTTTTTCCAGCAAATGGTTATCCGTATCCTGGTGAAAGTGTTAAAACCAGCTGTAGTGCATACACAAAGCCAGCTATACCGTGCGATGTTGTTAAATATAGGAGTCAATTCCAGACAATTGGCGCTGTTTGGTAATATTCCAGTTATCAGTGAAGCCTCAGATTTGGAAATAACTCCGTCGAAAGAACTTACTTTTGTAGTTTTTGGTACAATACATCCTGACATTCCTGTCAATGACTTTGTGAAAGAACTAGCAGGATATAAACAAAAAAATGGATTAAAGCCGGTAAAGCTGATATTACTTGGCCGATGCGGTTCCTTACAGGAATCCTGGGAAGAAATATGGAAGAGGGAAGATTTCCTGGTTGAAAATTTGGGGGAGCAGGATACTGTTTATATCTCGGATGTATTAAGCCGCGCCGATTATGGCATATCGACCTCGACGTTTTTTATGATAGAAAAGAGCGGAACCGTAGCTGCAATGAGGGAGCATGGGCTCCCCGTGATTTGTATAGGAAAACCCTGGACTCCGCGTACTTCAATAGACTTTAACAGCCCTGATGGCATTATTGAATATCGAAAAGGTAATATTGATGATTGTTTGAGCAAAACGCCGGTAAAACAAGATCTGCTGGGTGTGAATGAAATAGCCAGGCGGTTTAGCGGGGATGTGTTAGGCCTCTATTAATAAAGAGAATATGAAGAGCAACGAAAATAGAATGATTTCAGGTTATTCAAGCGTACTACTAGATAGTTTGCGCTTTATTGCGGCACTTGTGGTTGTATTCCATCATGCTGAGGATATCTGGTTTCCTTCTGCTCAGAATTTAGAAGGTTTTTTAGGCAAGACAGGTCATGCTGCAGTGGTGTTATTTTTTGTTTTGTCTGGTTATGTAATATCTTTTACTACTACAATAAATAACCGGGGGCCGGTACAGTATGCACAGGCAAGACTGAGCCGTTTATATTCGGTTGTAATACCAGCTTTGCTGATCACTGCGGTTGCTGAATTTATTGTACATATATCTGATGCCTCAATGTACCAGGAATATAGCCGGGGCCAATCCTGGATCAGGTATCTGCTCTCCGCCGGTTTTCTCAATGAAATTTGGTTTTTCTCGGCAGCGCCCCCTATCAACACACCGCTTTGGTCTTTGAGTTACGAATTTTGGTACTATGCTATATTCGGGTTCTGGTTTTTCAAAGGCCCGGGGTGGAAAGGCTTTCTACTGCCGCTGTTGGTCTGTTTAATTGCCGGGCCTAAAATTCTTATAATGATGCCGGTTTGGCTGGCCGGATATGCAGCATTTCGTTTACCAAAGCCCCGGGTCAGTCAGTCAATGTCATGGCTGTTTGTGCTTGCGGGTGGTATAGCGGCTACGCTGGCGGTGGTGTTTTTACCCTCAATGCCTTTTGATCTCGGTTCTCTCCCCTTCATTTTTGCAGGGCAATTTATAACTGACTGGATAGTTTGTTTATTCGTTGCTTTTTCTTTCTGGGCACTTCCTTTGGGTATCAAATCAGACCGCCAGGGGTTAATCAAATTTGCGAGAAAGCTTGGGGATCTGACTTTTCCTGTCTATTTGCTCCATAAACCCCTGCTTGTTATGTGCCGGCTGTTTTTTGACTTTAAACTGCACAATGAACTACAGCAATGGATTGCCATCATCTTAGTTTTAATTGTAGCCTCACTGATAGGCTTCTTTCTTGAAAGTAAACGGGTTTTATGGCAAAACTTCTTTAAAGGTATATTTCAAAGAATAAACAGAAGAGAGACTTTGGAAACAGTGGTCGAAAATCAGGTGTGATATTATTAAACAGTAATTAAGAAACATGAGAGTTTCAGTTTGTATACCAACATATAATCAGGTTTTATACATAGAGAAAGCAGTCAGAAGTGTTGCTGATCAATCTATTCCTCCTTTTGAGATTATAGTTTCTGATGATTGCAGTACGGACGATACTCCGAAAATCTTAAAACGCTTGTCAGAGGAAATTCCAATACTGAAAGTTATCAGTCAGCCCGTTAATATGGGGATATCCAGGAATGTTGATGCCTGTCTGAGGGCAGCTACCGGGGATTATGTACTGAGGCTTGACTCTGATGATTTTATTTTCCCCGACTTCATAGAAAAAATCTCTGCCGGGCTGGATAAACATCCGTCTGCCGGATATGCGCATGCAGCTGTTCAGGAAGTAGATCAGTTTGATAAGCCATTAAAACAAAGAAAGCTTGCGAGAGCATCCGGCCTGCAGTCGCCAGAAGACGCACTGAAAGCTGCTGTATATGGATACAGGGTTGCTGCGAATATTCTGATGTTCAGACGTGAAGCTCTCGAGAAAGCGGATTATATTGCTGCGAAAAGCAATTTTGCTGAGGATTATTATTTATGTGCATCAATCGCGGCAAACGGTTACGGCAATTACTACCTTAATGAAATACTATCTTCCTACCGGGTTTGGGTGGATGCAGGGAACGTAAGGCAGAGACGTAAATTGGCTGAAATAATAGGCTTAAGAAAAGTCTTCGAGGAAGTATTGGAACCTGGTTTTAAAGCGCGTAACTGGAATACGGCGATACTAACAAGAAAGAGGACTGATTTTGCATGCCGGCATGCAGATTGTCTGGGCTGGGCCGAATATAATTCAGCAGAAAAAGAAGAACTGAAGCAGGAGCTCTATCGCTTGTCTGATGCCAGGAGGACTAAACTGGTAGCGGGCATGTATGTAAAAGGGTATGGAGGCATTCTGAATAAATTAAAAAAGATTCTTTCTTTACCTAAGTCTGTTTTGAAATCGTTAATTTTACATGTTAAAAATTAACGATTTTAACAGTATCTGACACTGTAATTGTTTTTTAACTAATTCTGCTTATTGAATAATCTTCTATGAAACAACTTTTAAAGCTGTATAATCTTGAACAGGGGAATAAATAATTACAAGTCAAAACGTATTCTGATATGAAGGTAGTTATTTCTCATCCCACCGGTAATCGAAATGTAAGAGAGGTATTGGCAGCGTTAATCCGGTCAGGAAAGCTTTCTGAATTTCATACGACACTTGCAGCTGATCCTGAAGCCGGATGGTTAAATTTTGTTCCTGCAGCCTTTCGGAAAGAATGGCTAAGGCGCACTTACATGGTACCTGCTGATAAGCTGGTTTCTCATCCTTTGCTGGAAATTGCCAGGATGATACTTCCCCGGATTGGATTTAAAGGAGCTACCAGGCACGAAACCGGCTTTGCAAGTGTAGATGCCGTATATCGCCATTTTGATCGCGCCGTCGCCGATGGCTTGAGTCGTCTGGCACAAAAGGAGCAGCTGAGTGCGGTATATGCCTACGAGGACGGAGCATTGGAAACATTTAAGCAGGCAAAAAAGCTCGGGTTAACCTGTATCTATGATTTGCCTATAGCATACTGGGAAACTGGAAGGGAATTAATGATGGAAGAAGCTGAACGTCTTCCGGAATGGGCAAATACTCTTGGCGGAGGGATCAAAGATTCCCGGGTTAAGCTGGAAAGGAAAACACATGAAATGGAGCTTGCCGATGTGGTTGTGGGGCCAGGAAGCTTTGTGCTTGATTCAATTCCTGACTGGGCAAAAAGTAAAAAATTAATAATGTCTCCTTTCGGCTCTCCTTCGGCAGATATCATGCAGGAGCGTGACTTGAAGTCGGAGGACCGGCCTATGCGGGTACTTTTCGCAGGTTCTATGGGGCAACGTAAAGGACTAGGAGATTTATTCAGGGCAGTTAAGCTGATTGGCGGAAAAGATATTGAGCTTGTTGTAATGGGAGCTCCGCTGGCACCTGCGGAATTTTACAGAAAACAACTCCCTGAATTTGTATTTGAGCCAGGCCGGCCTAATGAACAGGTGCTAGCACTGATGCGATCATGCGATGTTTTTTGTCTGCCCTCTATAGTTGAAGGGCGGGCTCTGGTTATGCAGGAAGCGATGAGCCAGGGGCTTCCGCTTATTATTACTCCAAATACAGGGGGGGCAGATCTTATAATTGAAGGCGAAACTGGCTTTCTTGTTCCTATCAGGTCGCCTGAATCCATCGCAGAGAAATTAACCTGGCTTCTGGCTAACCGTTCCGCTATCCCTGAAATGGGTAAACTTGCTCAGAAACACGCAAAAAAATATACCTGGGATAATTACGGTAACACAATTGTTCAGGCAATAACGGGGTTATAAAATAAAAAATTGAGTTAAATGGATCAGCTGAGCAGAACACAGGCAGCTTATAGACGGCCCGCTTCTACTACGAAACGGGACTCGGGTGTAAAGAAAAAGGACCCGCTACTTACCCTTAAGTATGGAGTATGGGCGTATTTTCTGCTGCTGATATTCGAAGGTGCACTACGTAAATGGATTTTACCAGGGCTCTCTACTCCCTTACTTATTGTGCGAGATCCAGTTGCAATATGGCTGTTGATAGCCGTATGGCAAAAGGGGCTTTTTCCGTTTAATTCGTATGTGCAAATTGCTTATTTTGTAGGTGTTTTAGGCATATTTACAGCGATCTCTTTTGGTCATGGAAGCATTCCTGTAGCAATTTTTGGGGCAAGAACATTGTTAATCCATTTCCCTATGATGTTTGTCATTGCGCAAATATTTACAAGGGATGATGTGATTAAGTTGGGAAAATCGACATTATTTATAGCCATACCTGTCGCTCTTCTCATCGCGGTTCAATTTTACAGCCCTCAATCTGCTTTCGTAAATATAGGGGTTGGGGGTGAGGGAAGCGCCGGATTTAGCGGAGCCATGGGTTTTTTCAGGCCATCAGGTACGTTCTCTTTTAATAACGGCAACTCGATGTTTTTCAGTTTTGTTGCCTGCTTTGTTTTTTACTTTCTTTTAAACTCGCAAGAAGTGAACAAACTGGTTCTTTATGGAGCAACCGCCGGCTTACTTGCGTCTATCCCACTTTCTATAAGCAGGAGCCTTTTTTTTCACATAATAATAACTTTCCTGTTCGTGATTGTTGGGATATCCAGAAAGCCAAAATATATGGTTAATATTTTGGGTGCACTGGTGGCTCTGTCTATAGGCATATTAATTTTAAATCAAACCGAGTTTTTTCAGGTTGCTGTTCAGGCATTCTCCAGACGTTTTGAAAGTGCGAATGCATCAGAAGGAGGTCTGGAAGGAGTGCTTCTTGACCGTTATCTGGGAGGTCTGGTAGGTGCGTTGACTGATACAGATGATCTGCCTTTTTTTGGGTATGGCCTGGGATTGGGAACTAACGTGGCGAGTATGCTGTTAACAGGAGGCAGAGGTTTTCTTGTGTCCGAAGGAGAATGGGGGCGCCTTATCGGCGAACTTGGGGCGGTGATGGGTATGGTCATTATTATGGTGAGGCTGGTATTTAGTTTTCAGATTACGGTCTCGTCTTACAGGAAGCTTGCAGAAGGAGATTTGTTGCCCTGGTTATTATTAAGTTTTGCCTTGCTTGCCATACCTCAGGGGGGCTGGGCTCAACCTGCTACATTAGGATTTTGCACGCTGATAGGCGGGCTGGTATTAGCATCTCTGAAAACATCCACAGAGGAAAAGAAAGAAGTCACGAACACCAGGATCAAAGTATCCAGGTATATACGTCCTGTTAGAACTGCCTGATTATTTTTATGGAAATTGTTTTCTTAAATCATCCTAGATTTCTATCCTCGCAAAGTATGCCAAGATTTGCAGCGTTTCTCGGAGATGGAATGAGGTCGCGGGGACATTCAGTTTCACAGTGGAGCCCTGCGCCTGTTTTTTTTAAGCTGCCCGCACCCTCATCTTTGAAGAAGTGGATGGGATATATTGACCAGTATATAATTTTTCCAATGCAGGTGAGGAGCAGGATGAAGAAATGCTCAAAAGATACATTATTTGTATTTACTGATCAGGCCCTAGGCCCCTGGGTTCCTCTGGCAGCGCACAGACCTCACGTTATTCATTGCCATGATTTCCTGGCACAGAAATCAGCGCAGGGCGAAATAAAGGAAAATCCAACTTCGGCAACTGGAAAAAAGTATCAGGAGTTCATCAGAACGGGATATAAGAAGGGACGGAATTTTATTTCAGTATCCAAAAAGACTCAGGAAGACCTGCATCGTTTTCTTGATTTTAAACCTGTAATTTCTGAAGAGATATATAATGGCTTGAATCCGGCTTTTAAACCGCAGGAACCTGCCGGCGCCCGGCAGACTTTAGGTGCCAGGACCGGTCTGGATCTGATGGAAGGTTATATTCTTCACATTGGAGGGAATCAATGGTACAAAAACAGGGTTGGGGTGATAGAGATATACAATGCATGGCGATCTGGAGGGGGAACAAATGTTCCCTTGTTATTGATAGGGGCTGCTCCGAGTGTAAAACTTCAGGCTGAGTATGAGCGGTCGCCGTATAAATCAGACATCCATTTATTAACAGGAATGGAAGACAAATATATACCTCTTGCTTATTCCGGTTGTGTTGCGTTTCTGTTTCCATCTTTAGCTGAAGGCTTCGGCTGGCCAATTGCCGAAGCAATGGCATCCGGAGCTCCCGTTATTACGACAGACGAGGCTCCGATGACTGAGGTTGCAGGCAATGCTGCTTTTCTCGTACCCAGACGTCCCCTTGCTGAGTCAGCTGTTGCAGTATGGGCCTCTGAAGTTGCAAAGGTACTGGAGAGAATTGTTACTATGCCTGAAGAAGAGAGAAAGATAGTCACAGAAAAAGGGTATCTAAATGCGAAACGATTTAATGCAGAGAAAACACTGCTCCAGATAGAGACTATTTATAAAAAAGTATTACAAACACAAGGGAGCTGATGCTATGACTCTCTATTTAACTGAACTATGAAGATTTTGCAGATAGTACCTTCTTATAAGCCAGCGTATGTATATGGCGGCCCGATTGAATCCGTTGCTAAATTATGTGAAGGTATTGCAGCAGAAGGTCATACTTTAGATGTCTTTACTACAACAGCCAATGGGAAAACAGAGCTTGAGGTTACTGCAGGGGAAAGAAAAGTGGTTGACGGGGTTAACGTAACTTACTTTGAAAGGATCACAAAAGATCATACACATATTTCACCGGCACTGTGGCGGAGTTTATTTACAAGGGTTAAGGAGTATGATATCGTTCATATCCAGTCATGGTGGAGCCCTCTGGTTATTATTGCAGCTTGTATCTGTCATTTAAAAGGTGCAAAAGTTATTATTTCGCCACGTGGAATGCTGAGTAATTATGTTATTAATTCTGGCAGCAGCCGGGCAAAAAAACTGATTCATAAGTTTATCGGACGTTATGCACTGTCGAAAGCTGTTTTTCACGCCACAGCTCAATCCGAATATGAAGAATGTATGCAGATTATTCCAGGATGGAAAGGGTTTGTTCTGCCTAATATTTTGACTCTTCCGGATATTCCTGTTCAAAAGCAGATCAACCAGGATTTTTCGCTTATTTTTTTATCAAGAATACATCCTAAAAAAGGACTGGAGCTTCTTTTTGAAGCCCTTAGTAAAACTACGCTGCCTATAAGTCTTAAAATAGCCGGTGACGGAGATGCCGATTATGTCACGCAGCTACAGTTGATGGCAGATGAGCTGAATATATCAGACAAAATAAAATGGATAGGCTGGAAATCCAGGGATGAAAAATTTACCGAGTTAATGCAGTCTGATTTATTTGTACTCATTTCCCGCAACGAAAATTTTGCCAATGTTGTGGTCGAATCACTTCATATGGGTACTCCCGTTCTGGTATCCAAAGAGGTGGCTTTATCGGATTTTGTGAACCAAACTGATATGGGCTGGGTTTGTGAAAGAAATGTGGAAGACGTCGTATTAAATCTTGAAAAGGCGTTTAACGACAAGATTAAACAAAACAGAATACATGAAAGCGGCAGGACTGTAATCGACAGCCATTTTTCTTCAAAAAGGCTAATTAACAGTTACCTTGAAGAATATAGAAAGGTTTTAATTAACAGCTGAGTTTTACTGAAATTTAAATATTCAAGATGGAACAAATCGGTGCAGATATATTACAGGCCTTTATTATCACTAAGAATGAGGATCCTAATATTAAGCGGGTGCTGGATAAACTTACATGGCTGGAGAAAGTCTATGTTCTCGATAGCTACAGTACAGACGAGACGATCTCTATTCTGGAATCGTATCCTAATGTTGAAATAGCTTACAGAAAATTTGATACGTTTGCCGGACAATGCAATTACGGACTTTCGGAAATCCACTGTGAATGGGTTTTGAGCCTGGACGCAGATTATGTCCTGACAGATGATTTTATCAAGGAAACAAGATCCATACTTGCATCCAACGACAGGGAAATAGTAGCGTGGTACACGCGGTTCGAATTTCTTATATACGGACAACAGTTATCGAGTAATAACACTACACCCCGCGCTGTGCTGTTCAGAAAGTCTGCCGGCAAATACTTCGATGACGGGCATGCACACCGTTTGCAGATCAGTGGAAGTACTGGTAATTATAAAGCAAAGATTTTACACGACGACCGCAAGTCTCTGAGCAGATGGCTGAGCAACCAGGATGGTTATTCCATAAGAGAATGCGATAAACTACTGGATCCGGCAAATCCTGACAGAAATTCATTGATCAACAAAATCAGGAGAACAAAAATATTTGCACCTTTCTTTGTGTTTTTTTACTGCCTTTTTGCAAAAGGGCTATTCAGAAATGGCTGGGCTGGCTGGTATTATACCCTGCAAAGAACAATGGTAGAGATCTTATTTGCTATAAGGCTTATCGAAGAGGAAAAACTTAAAAAAGAAGAGAAGCTGCGTGGTTTGTAAGTAACTGCATTAAGAAAAATACGAAGTATATGGACAAAAATTCCCGGGTAAGACTAGATCTTTTCGATAGTAAAAAAGGACTTGACAGAGGCTCTGGTAAGGTGAAAGAAGTTTGCTGGTATCTTGTAAAAATGATTTTTTTTCTGAGTGCTTTTCCCTTTCCGTCTTCCCTTAAGATAATGCTTTTGAAAATGTTCGGCGCCCGGATCGGTTCCGGAGTTGTTATAAAGCCTAGAGTTAATATTCATTTTCCCTGGAAGCTGGAAATCGGAAGTAATGTATGGATAGGGGAGGAAGTATTCATTCTAAATTTTGAGAAACTTACCGTGGGCGATCATGTTTGCATAAGTCAGCGCTCATTCCTGTGTGGCGGAAACCATGATTTCAGAGAGCCCTCGTTCCCTTACCGGAACGGCCCTATTAAGCTTCAGGACGGAGCATGGATAGGTGCCGGCTGTTTTGTTGGGCCGCATGTTACTGTTGGCATTGACGCGGTGGTAACTGCTGGGTCTGTGGTAACGTCTGTCTTGCCCGGTAATGGAGTTTACCGGGGGAATCCAGCTGTTTTTATTAAGAACAGATGGCGGTAATGAATAGAGCAATATCTTATTTATCGGCTTAATTAAATATTTAAGCCCTGTTCAAAGTTTATGAAAATAAATTGTGAAATTTTCAAAGAAAGTTTACTTTTATTATAAAAATTATATCTTTGTTTTGTCGGAGCTATCTGTCTGCTAACATCGCCTTTAAACAAATGATAGATAGCTGCTATGGAAAAACATCAGATATATTCTATTGAAAAAAATATTAAGATCTAAAACTTATATTAAACATTAAAGAAAAAGAAATGACGAAAATCTCCAAAATCTGCTGTATCGGAGCTGGCTATGTGGGCGGTCCAACAATGGCTGTTATTGCTAAACAATGTCCTGATATTTCTGTAACGGTTGTAGACCTGAATGAAGCCAGGATTGCAGCCTGGAATGATGAAGATGTAAATAATATCCCTGTATATGAACCCGGTCTGAGCAAAGTAGTGGCAGAAGCCCGGGGTCGTAATCTTTTCTTTTCTACTGAAGTAGAGAAAGCGATTGACGAAGCGCAGATGATATTTATATCTGTGAATACACCAACCAAAACATATGGAGCAGGAAAAGGGCAGGCAGCGGATCTGAAGTGGATAGAACTATGTGCAAGACAAATTGCCCGTATCGCTAAAGATGACAAGATCGTAGTCGAAAAGTCTACACTTCCAGTGCGTACAGCAAGTACTTTAAGGGATATTTTAACACATACAGGACATGGAGTTAATTTTCAGATCCTGTCCAATCCGGAGTTTCTGGCTGAAGGTACTGCTGTTGAAGATCTTTTTGAACCAGACCGTGTATTGATCGGTGGTGACGAAAGTCCTGAAGGAAAAGAAGCTATAGATTCGTTGGTCGAGATATATGCCCGCTGGGTACCTCGTGAACGTATTCTTACAACTAATATCTGGTCATCTGAATTATCGAAGCTCACGGCTAATGCTTTTCTTGCACAACGTGTATCTTCCATAAATGCTTTATCAGAACTTTGTGAATTTACTGAGGCAAATGTAAATGAAGTAGCAAGGGCAATTGGTACCGATAGCAGGATCGGACCTAAATTTCTTAAAGCTTCGGTTGGCTTTGGTGGATCTTGTTTCCAGAAAGATATCTTGAATCTAGTTTACATTGCCAGAACATATGGTTTAACAGAAGTGGCTGATTACTGGGAGCAGGTAATTATTATGAATGATCATCAGAAGCGCCGTTTTGCCAATAAGATCATCAAAACTCTTTATAATACCGTTAATAGTAAAAAGATTGCTTTTCTGGGCTGGGCGTTTAAGAAAGATACTAATGATACTCGCGAGTCTGCAGCTATCTATGTTGCCGATCATTTATTATATGAGCAGGCGAATATCAGCGTTTACGATCCTAAAGTAACTGATCAACAAGTTTATGCCGATCTTGACTACCTTGCAACCAGGAGCAGCGATACAAATAAACAGCTTTTAAAAGTAGAAACTGACCCTTATGAAGCCTGTAAAGGAGCCCATGCTATAGCAGTTTTAACAGAGTGGGATGAGTTTAAGACCTATGATTGGGAAAGAATCTATGAAGGTATGCTTAAACCCGCTAATGTTTTTGACGGGCGTAATATACTTGATGCAGAAAAGCTTCGTGCTATCGGTTTCAAGGTTAACACTATAGGGACATCCAGTTAATAAAGAGATCAGATTTTACGGTTCAGATTTTTACGGTACCTTAGGGCATATCTTAAGGTACCCTATTCAGCATTTTAAACAATAACGGGTTTATAAACTTGTTCAGTAAATGAATAGATGTTAAAAAAAACACCAGTACTACTTTTGCTGCTCCTGTTTTGCAGGAATACGGTCTCAGCACAGTATATAGATTCCCTGCGTATTTATGTGGGAACAACAGGGACTGTTGCAAGTAAAGATTATCAGCCGTTGTGGATTGTTGCGAACAGATTTGGAGTAATAGAAGATCGTAAATCGGATCTGGCCTCTTATATCCGGCTGGCAAACAGTCATGTGTTATTTACAAAAAAAAGCACTTCCGCACAATCGGGAAGAGATAGCTCTTCATCGGTGGTGAAAAAAGGCCTCCTTTCTTATGGAGCGAATTTTAATTATAACCAGCATTTTCAACAGGGAGTATTTCAACAAGCTTACGCTAAACTGAGTTTTAACGGTTGGGAACTCAGAGGAGGACGCTTTGAACATATTGTTGGAGAAAACGATCCGGATCTTTCCAGCGGATCTCTTGGTGTGAGCGGGAATGCCCTGCCTATACCTCAAATACAGGCTATCCTTACCGAGTATAAAAATATTCCCTTCACTAATGGCTGGTTACAGTTTAAAGGTAGTTTTTCTCACGGATGGATGGGGAACAACCGCTATATGAAGGATTCATATCTTCATCAAAAGACTTTTTACGGACGTATAGGGAAGAATAAGTTAAAATTATTCGGTGGTATCCAGCACTTCGCAGAATGGGGCGGGGGCAGGAAGGAGTGGACCACTCTTGACCGCTCATGGAAAGGCTTCTTGAACGTGATACTTGTAAGAGAAGCGGATGATGGAAGTGTAGACTTTGGCCTACCGAGGGACGATCTTAAACACAGGCCTAATAAGGCTGGAGATCATCGCGGAGCAGTTGAGATAGGTGGAGAATGGGAAAATGATAAAATAGGATTCAAGCTCTATCATCAGACCCCTTTTGATATGGGGCAGGGCATTACCCCTAAGAATATTGATAAATTGCTTGGACTTACGATTGTTAACAAGAATCCTGATTTCCTGCTTAAGAAATTGGTATTGGAATTTATCCATACCAAACAAATGACCAGTTTTGATGCTGCAAGGCATCGTGAAAGTTATTATAACAACGGCGTTTACCGTACGGGGTGGGAATATGAAGACAGGATAATTGGTACGCCTTTGATGGTTAATCGTATCCGTGCCAGCAAGTATTTTGATGATGTTGTACCTTTTGACTGGGACAGAGCAGGAACAACTTCGCCAAACGGCAATATCATGAATAATAGAATAGTGGGGGGGCATGCAGGTTTCATCCTTGCTGCCGGAAATACATTAAGAACGAAGACACTGCTTACCTATGTACGACATTACCCGGGTTTTGGCAATCAGGGCCCTTTTAGTCCTGTCAAAAAACAATGGTATTCACTCCAGGAAGTCAGCTGGCACCCCAAGGGAAATCTTTCCTTTAAAGGTGGATTAGCGTACGATTTTGGAGAACTAAGCAAAAATGTAGGAGGATTATTGGGCGTGGAGTGGCAGGTATTCAGGAAATAATCTTGATACCCACTTAGTGAATACGCAATTAACAGGGTTTTTTGTGTTTAAATCTCCATCCTGGTTTGTGATTTGTTGAAAAAATTGTATACTTTTGGTAAGAGAGTTTAAATTAGGTCTTTAAGAAGATTGATCCTTCTGAATCTGCTTATTGTTGTTTTATTATATAGAATGTTGTAGCTTTTGTATTAAACAAGAGCTTTTTACGAACCTGAGTCTTAAGTTATCAATGTCTCCGTCTTATTCGTGCCTTAACAATGCAGATAAGAATAGATGTACTGACAGTTGAATTTAAGCCGGCAGGTATTACCATAAAATTTCAGGGAAATGAGCCATTCAAGAAATGTAGAACAGAAAAGGGTTTTAGTAATTGGAATCAATTGCTTTCCTGAGCTGACCGGCATTGGGCGTTATACAGGGGAAATGGTTAACTGGCTTTCAGATAATAACCATGAATGTTCAGTAGTTACGACTTTTCCCTATTATCCTTATTGGAAGATTCAGAAACCTTACAAGGGCAATTTTTATAAAAAAGAGGTACTCAAGAACGGTATGCTTAAACTCTATCGCTGTCCTTTTTATGTGCCGGAAAAACCCAGCGGGTTAAAGAGAGTTATCCATGAGTTTAGCTTTCTTTTATCTGCTTTTTTTGTTATTCTTCGCCTTCTTTTTAAAAAGAAGCATGATGAAATAATATGTATTGCTCCCCCCTTTCATCTTGGATTCCTTGCCTTATTCTATCGTTTTTTTAAAGGGGGAAGGCTCACTTATCATATACAGGATCTGCAGATAGAAGCAGCCCGCGATCTTAAAGTACTTAAACCAGACTGGATATTTAATGTGCTTTTTGCGATGGAGCGTTTTATACTAAGGCATGCAGACCGGGTAAGTACTATATCAGAAGGGATGCAGAAGAAAGTGGCTGCAAAAACGAAAAAAGAAGTAATGTTCTTCCCCAACTGGGCTGATACGAAGAGTTTCTTCCCGCTTACGGAACGGGAAAAGCTTAAAGTCGATTGGGATTTCAGCCCCACCGACAAAGTGGTATTATATTCGGGCAGCGTCGGCGAAAAGCAGGGACTTGAGGTATTGCTTGATATTGCCGAAGACCTGAAAGAACACCGTGAAATCAAAATTGTTATTTGCGGAACAGGACCATATAAGGAAACATTAAGAGAGCTGTCTATCAACCGCAAACTGGATAATCTTCTGTTTCTCCCGCTTCAGAACAATGACGTATTTAATAGCTTCCTTAATATGGCAGATGTGCACCTCGTATTGCAGAAGGCTGATGCAAGCGACCTGGTAATGCCTTCAAAATTGACTACAATTTTATCCGCCGGTGGTTTACCCCTGGTTACTGCCAATCCAGGGACCAGTCTTTATGATGTCATTGTGAAGAATAATATGGGCCTTGTAATACCTCCTGAGGATTATCATTCTCTCAAAGATGCCATATTGAATTGCTGTAACGGCGATTTTGATGCAGAGAGGATCAATGCCCGCAAATACGCCGAGGAATACCTCGATAGGAACAATATCCTTTCAAGGACATTTTCGTCTGGGAGTTTTCCTCATATTTCATTAAAACAGGACGGTTTGGTTCCTACCTGAACCTAACCGGAAACTGGACTTCGAATAGAAACATCTATTAATTAATATTAAATATATTAAAATGAAAAACAACGAAAGTCCTCTAACAGTTTCTGTCATTATTCCTACTTATCACAGGCCCGTCTACCTGAAAGAGACCATTGAATCAGTATGGGCGCAGACCATACTGCCGAAGGAGATCATTATCGGAGACGATTCAAAAGATGATGAAACGGAAAAAATGGTCATTATCGATCTTATTCCGTTAAGCCCTGTTCCGATCAGGTATTTTCACCACAAACCTTCTCTGCGGGAAGTTAAAAATGTAGATTTTCAATACTCCAAGACCACCGGTGATCTCGTGCTTCACCTTCACGATGACGATCCTGTTTATCCGAGATGCATCGAGTTGCTTAAGGAGCCATTACAGGATCATCCCGAAGCAATCGCCAGTTTTGGCTTGCAGCACATTATTGATGAAGACGGCAATATTACCCCCGGCTCTGAAAAGGTAAATGCTGTGTTTTTTCGAACAGCGAGCCGCGAAGGGTTAAACGACGGTTTTATCGCAGGAGCGATCAGTATGTTTCCCAATAACGGCTTTATGGTCAGACGGGACGCGGCTCTTTCAATTGGATATTCGGATAACGGAAGGGCGGGACTTGCTACTGATTTTTATTTTGGATTCAGATTAGGGAAAATTGGCAAGCCTTTTTATTTTGTCAATGATTTTACCGCAAAGGTTAGACTGACGGCAAACTCGCAGTCGCGCACGAGTGTTTCAGACAACGCTTACAGGGCCGTTAAGATTCTTCTGGAAGATTGTCCGGAAAACCTTAGAAGTCCAGAAATAAATCAGTCGTTGCGTAATCGTATTCCACTCGCAATCACTATCGCTGCAAATAAGAAGGATAGAAAAAGTGCATTCAAATGGTTGTTCTCAAGATATTATCGGGATAAACTATTAACTCCGCGAGGGATTAAACGCCTTCTGCTAACCATTACTCCCTGACGTATTCGTCTCCAGTCTGTTTACTGTTTTATTCTCTTAACGATATTTAAGTTAAAATTGTGGCTGCAGGTGTATTGTTTTTTAAAGAATCCAGGACCTGGATGTTTATTTCGATGGCGCTTATCGCTGTTGGATTCTCCCTCAGACTTTTTCAGTATTTTCAGAACCGGTCTTTATGGCTTGACGAAATATATCTTTCATCAAGTCTTGTGAAGATGAACTTTATGGAACTGGCCGCACAGCCTCTCGATTATGAACAGAAAGCTCCAATTGGTTACCTGTTCTTATCAAGGTTGTCTGTGATATGTTTTGGCAGAGGGGAGATGGCACTTCGCTTTTTTCCCTTGCTTTCATCGTTCCTTGCTCTGGGGTTATTTATTCCGGTAACGCGTTTTTTTCTGCGATCCGGGCCTGCAGCCGTCATTGCAATTGGCATTCTTGCTCTTTCTCCACCATTAATTTATCATTCCGTAGAAGCAAAACAATATAGTACAGAGCTGCTCGGTACAGTAGTTTCGCTTTATCTGTATACTGTTTTTTGCAAAAAGCTAGACTACAGCCGGCTTGTAATATGGGGCTTGTCGGGAGGACTTATTCTTTGGTTTTCCTTTTCATCAATTTTTGTGCTGGCAGGTATTGCTTCGGGAGTGAGTTGCTATAACTTAATCCGGAGGAAATGGCAGGCTTTCTTTCTCTGTCTTATTCCTTTTTCTATCTGGATGCTCAGCTTCATTGCAAACTATCTGTTATTTACTTCGCGACATGCCGATTCTGAATGGTTGTTATTATGGTTCAAGTACCGGGGAGGATTTATGCCGGGTGATTTTGCCGGGGCCACCGGATGGCTCACGATGAAACTATTCTCGCTTACAAATTTTCCACTTGGGCTGTCCTGGTTCTTTTTGCCCAAAAAGTATGATGATCATTTTCTTATTCTGCTAATATCAAGAATGGCTTTCGTTCCACTTTTTTTTATGATAGTAGGGCTGGTTTATTCCTTCAGAAAGGCACTTGCATTTTTTCTGATTTTAATCCTTCCGTTGTCCTTTCACTTACTCACTACGGCGCTTGGTATTTATCCTTTTTTTGAACGGCTAACTGTTTATCTTTCCCCCCTTCTTATTCTGCTGATAGCGATTGGAGCTGAGGGTTTTCTTAAGTGGCTTGAGCCATCTGATGATGTGGCCGGTCATCATTATAAAACAAACATGAAACTGATTCCAAACCTGGAACGTTTATACAGCCGAAATAAGTTGAGTTTGCTTGTTATAATACTGCTGCTTACAGGACCTTTAATGCATTCACTCAAGGATGTTGCATTTACAGAAAGCTTTGGAAGAATTAAGCACTGGCATCAGCGAGAACTTTATAATTATCTGAGCGAAAATTATAAAAAAGGAGACGCCGTTTACATCTATTGGAACGCTCTTGTGCCTTATAGATATTATAGTAGATTATATAATTATAAGTTTACTGCTGTACAAGGCAAAGATAATCGCTTTCGTTGTACCAGCCTTTCTGCCTATAAAAAGAAATTGGAGGAGGATATTCGCACTTTGCGCTCTGGGTACAGGCGAGTTTGGGTTATAAAAGGTGATTTTCTTGAAATTAAAATAGGTGAAATTGATAATCAGCCTTTGTGGTATTATTATGATCGAGAAGCTAATCTGGAAATGAGAGCTAAAGTGTTTGGTTCTCTTGGTAAACAGATCGATCTCTATAAAACAAAAGAAAACATATCCCTTGAGTTATATGAAGTAAACAGACCATGAGTGTACCTTCTGATTAATGAGAACAGGGTTGCGGATCGTATTTTTTTATAGTACGAAAAACTAAGAGTTTGTGAAGAATATAAGGATTGTCTTTTATGAGATCCGGGTCTTCGGGTACATGTGAGTTGATGTCATATATGAAATGTTTTCCATTGCGTAAATATTCTACCCTTTTAGGATGCAGGTAATGAACTAACCTGTTAAAGGAAAAGAAAACAATCAGCTCTTTTCTATCGGCAATTTTCTGGAGATGAGGGTTGGTTGATGAGATTATTTCAATTATATCCTTTTGATAATCGAAAATCTGCAGGCTGACAGGCATAAAGAAATGATTAGAGATGTTTCCTTCAGTTCTTAAATTGGAAAACATTGAGAATGAATAGTTCGTTTTTAAGCCCAAATACGGGCATAATCCATTAATGAAAATAATAAACGGGATAAATAGGAACGCGGTGCTGGGAACTCTGAAATGAACTTTGGTGATATCTTTTATACCGGAACTTTTTTTGCTTACAGAGAGTATCGCACAGCATATAAATATAGTGCTGAAGATCGTCCAGAGAAAATACCTGAAATAATCTGAAACGTATTTGGTCGATAAAAAGACGATGAGCAGAACTGCTGTAAACATGATTGAAATTAACAGAAGACGTCCCGGGCTATAAGTCTGCTGTAAAAGCTTTTTGAGATAATTATTAATTTTATTGTAAACATCAGTAATAATATCGCTGAAACTGTAATTCATGAACAGAACATATGCGGCAAATATTGCAGCCGAAATGTCGAAAAATCGGTTTATCGGGTTGTAGGCTATAATAAAATGAAATATAAGTCCGATGATAAGCCCTGCATTCCTTGTTTTTTTGAAACATAATAACAATGGAATTAGCGCTTCGATGCAAATAGTAAAGTAAGCATTTGCCAGGAACAGGGCATTGGATGAAGGCAGGAGGTTATGCGAGTTTTGTTCTTTATAAAAATCTGTTGCACAACTAAAACCAGGGTTGAAAAAATCGGTGTTAAGTTTATGAAAAACAACATAAAAATACAGAATCATTAATTCGATTCTAATAGCAGGTGCGAATGTATCGAAGAGACTCTTTTTATCAATATTAAATGTCTGGTTCTTGATAGAAACATATACTAATGCCTGTAGAATAGTGAGATTGGCCAGTGCGTAAAATATTTCATGGTTAGCCACCGTAGGCATAATTCTAAATGTTGTGATTAATTGAAGTGATATAAATAACAGAAGCCTGGGAATAGAAGACGGCTTTACAATTAATATAGCGATTGAAATGGAAAAAAGACAATAGTCTAACGAGTCAAAAAATACGTTGGACCGTGCCATATGAAAAAGAGCTGCAATAGCCCAGATTACTATAAAAACATTATATCTGTTTTCTGTATACGCTGATATATCCGGATTGTTATTCTGCTGTATATCGATACCTGAATCTCTACGCATTTTCTATTATCTGAGAAGTATATAGGTTATTTAAATTGCACAATTAAAGGAGCAGGCAACAGCGGAACATGATTATCCGGTTCAGATATTATTGTCCGGTTATGTTAAAAAGAAGAGACAGTAAAGTTGCCGTTGTTTAAATATTTGTAAAACCGATCAAGTCGAATAGCGAAGTTGCCTGTAAAAAAAAACCGAGATGCAGAACTTGGAATGAGTAATTTTTTTTATCATAGGTAATTTTTATACAAGTTAATATATAAATCAGAATTTTTAAAAATATTATTGAATATATTAACTTCTTGCTTAACAGTATAATTGTGTATGGAATAACGTGGCTCGGTTTGAATAAATGACGTGAAAAGTCTAGATTTACTAATTATAAAAAAGTACATAACAAAAATATCTGCTAATTGAAATTTTTCAAAAAGAACAACTTTTCAGGAGCCTTAAATCTAAAATTCACAGACGATAAACAGTGGCTTTTTTTTAGCTATATATTAATTGTAGCTGGCTGCTTTTTGAGGTTGTGGCAGTATCTTCAAAATCGCTCGCTCTGGCAGGACGAAATAGTTCTTTCATCCAGTCTTGTCAGGATGAATTTTACAGAATTGGCAACACTCCCTCTTGATTATGAGCAAAAAGCTCCCTTAGGGTATTTGTGGGCTTCGAAGGCTTGTCTGTTGCTGTTCGGTAACGGAGATATGGCGCTTAGGCTTTTTCCTCTCATTTGCGGCCTTGCCGCACTTCTATTATTTCTGCCAGTCTGCCGTTATTTTCTTAAATCGTATACCGCTCTCTCTGTCGCCGTAGGAATAATAGCTCTTGCTTCTCCTTTGGTGTATCATACTGTTGAAGCTAAACAATATAGTACAGAGCTATTTGGAACAGTTTTATCGATTTATCTTTATATCCTTTATTACAAAAAAACAAATCTGAAAAGCCTTTTGCTCTGGGGAATATCTGGTGCCGTTATTATCTGGTTTTGTTTTTCATCAATATTTGTCTTGGCAGGCATAGCCGGCGGAGTTTCTCTGAGTCATCTTCAGAGGAAGGATTGGCGGCATCTGTTATTGTCAATGATTCCTTTTTTGATATGGATGTTTAGTTTTGGATTGAGCTATATTTTTATCGCTTCTCATCATTCCGGTTCCGAGTGGCTTGTTGACTGGTTCAGAGACCGCGGTGGTTTTTTACCTCCGGGGATATTCGCAGGTTTGAACTGGTTAATGGGCAAACCTTTAATACTTCTGAATTTTCCGCTTGGATTAACCTGGGCGAATTCGGTTATACATGCTAACATTATATTACGAATCCTGTCGTTCATGGTAGTCATTCCGCTTATTCTCTGGCTTTTGGGAATGGTATATAGCTTTCAGAATAATCGCAGGACTTTCTTCATCCTCTTCTTCCCAATAGTGCTGCATTTGGTAGCGACAGCATTGGTTATTTATCCGTTTTTCGAACGTCTGACGGTGTACCTTGCGCCCTTTCTGGCGCTGTTCATCGCTTTGGGCTGCGAAAAATTTCTGAGTTTTTTCCCTTCTTACAGATCTGCTTTTTTAATGCGTGCAAATATAATGGAGAGCAACGTCGGTTCCACAGTAAATGAGAGCGATTCCGGGGTGAGCAGTATTCCGTCCTTTGCCGCCCTGCCAGGGATGATATCAAAGCTTCGGATAGATGTTCTTATCGTCTTCTTAGTATTAGCAGGAGCTGTCAGGCAGTCTGCGAAAGATCTGATCTATCCTGATCTTTTTGGGGGGGCTAAACACTGGCATCAACGGGAACTTTATGAATACCTCCATGCTAAATATAAAAAGGGGGATGTAGTATATGTATACTGGAACGCAGGTTCCCAGTTTAAATATTATAATTATGTTTCTGATTATAAATTCAATTTCGTTGAAGCCAAAGACACCCGTTTTTCTTCCGGAGACCTTGATAGCTATCTTGATAAAATGAGGGCAGACCTTGAAAAGTTAAAATCTCATAAACGAATCTGGATAGTCTGCCGAAATGCACTTAGCAACAGAATGGGACCTAACCCGGGGCAGCCTTATTGGTATTACAACAGTAAAGATCATCTTTTAAGAAGGCAGCAATTATTCAGGTCTTTGGGTACAGCCATAGACAGTATGAAAACCAGGGAAAATATTAATATAACTCTATTGGAGACAACTAAATAATACGTTTAATTTATTATCCCCTTCCATCTTGTCCTGTTTATCAAAGCAGCTATAAACAGGGCGATTCCGAAAATGATTATTGCAGACAGGAACGTCATACTCAGTTCGAATATTTCTGAACCACGGATGTTTTTTACCGGTTTAAAAAATGGACTCAGAAATAAGATCAACAGTGGATTAACGACAAATAAAGTCATTGTATTTTGTCCGATATAACTTATCAGACGGCCTGTTTTGCCGCCGGTAGATAACTTTAAAGGAATACGGAATACAGCTACAGTAAATATTATAGATGAGATGAGAACTGACGGAATAATGTATGCGGAATGAGGTTTATGTAAGGTATTAAGTATGCTGTATTCAATTGCGATAAATACTATCAGTAAAGAGAATAACACTGGTATTTTGAAAGCCGGATTTCTTGCCATGTGTATACCGCAAAAAACATATGGAAGCCATAAGAAGAATGGCCTGTCACCCATAAGCTTAAGTACTGCAGGTAATTGTATATAACCATAGCCGTAATACACATAAATAAGAATGGATAAAAAAATAGTAACTACCAGCAGCTCTTTAATATCATATATCTTCCGTATCAGAGGATAGAAGATCAGCAGCTGAAAAAGAACGATGAAATAATACTGCCCTGCCCAGCCGACTCCTGTCCAATATTTGGTGATCAGACTTTTAATTGTTAGTTCCTGCCAGTTTACCGTAATAAAGAAGTATAACAAGGACCAGAACAGGAAAATAATAAGAAGGTGTGTAAACTTCAGCTTGATATATACATAGTAGCTCGTCTTTTTTAGAAGAGATGATTCCAGAAAATACGCCCACAATATTATAAATATCGGAACTCCCGCACGAAACACCCATATCAGATATTTTGAGAGTTCTGATTCGCCGCTCAACAAATGCGAGGAATGAATAAATACAACTGCAAAAATGGCAAACGCTTTAAGAGCATCTGCTGAAAGATCCCGGTTTTTCAATAGTAAATGCGAATTAATATGGTTAAGAAATTAGACTAACCTCATCCCGCTTTTCAATAGATATAATAAATGTAATGAATAGTTTTTGATTTAACTAATTGGTTTTGTGGTTTTTATATGGTTTTTTTCTGAATTCTCATTTTTGAATGAGAAATGTACCCCACAGGGAAGGAGTCAGCATAGCTTCAGAAGGGATATCGGCGGTGATTCCTGTTGCTTTATTATTCCAATAGATTCTTGAAACGGTTTCTCCCTGTTCTCCCCTCAAAATGCCTATATCGCCTTTGATTTTCATATTGGCTTGCGGCTTAAGGCCGAGAATTTCCAGCGGAATGGAAAATTCGAAGTTTCCGTCTGCCCCTGCGAATTCTATCAGCGTACTTACATTTTCAATCTTATCTATAGTTATTGTACTAACCGGTGACGAGAATCTTATTTTATCCTCGGATCTGGTTCCCGGCATTACGGCTTTATAAAGAAGCGCAAGGGGCTTGCCTTTAACCAGGCTGACCAGCAGCCGGAAGTCGCCGTTTACAGGAGTTTTCCGGCCAGGATCAGCTTTTGAATCTGTTCCTATCATAAGGTCCAGGGCACCTCCGGTTTTAAAAAGAGCAGTAAGGTCCCCGTTGTTTTGTGGCAGTTTTGGATCTCCAGTTATGTAAGCTATATACATCCGTTTGCCAGAAATAGCTATAGAGCCTTTAATGTTAAAGAATTTCCATCTGGTATTAAAAGTCGCCTTATTACCAGGCTGCTCTATATCAACCCAGGAATTGTTCTTCCAGTCATCTAGTTTTCCGTCAATTTTAGGAGCCTCGGATAAAATCGGAATTTTCAGTTCTTTTTGAGCAGCTACCTGCTGCCTGCCCGACTCCTGTTCCAGGTACGAAGCCCGACACCTTTCCAGGTCAGCCTTGCTGACAGTTATTGAAACCTCAGGCAGATAACGAATAGTTTTAATTCCGTCCAGTCTGACAATACTGCTTCTGGAGCCGTCAACAAGATATACTTCTCCATCTGCTGTCTTGGTAATGGAGGGCCAGAAATTTTCCTCTCCGAGCGTCAGACTGTCCAGAGCCATGTTACGAACGGCAGCAGGCATATTCCATTTTTTTCCAATGCCGGTTGCCCGAAAAATCTCTGCGGCAAATAAGCCATCGGCAGTGAAAAGATAAATAGAACCCTGGTTGCCATTGATTGCCCAGAGGGGAGGAACAGGCGTTCCTTCGAATTCCATTAAGGGTCCGAGCAATCTTGTGGGTCCGATTAATTCTCCTGCGCGATCCGGGAGGGGAGCATGATGAGAGGCGTGAAGACCGGGCCATAGATTAGGGTAACTCCATTTTGCTATTCCATTTTTTGTGCCGCTGATCGAAAGCGGATCAAATGGTTTAAGTCCCAGTGTTATAACATTCCATCCATTGCCGAAGCTGATGACCTGGTTCCCTCCGGAAGACTCAGGCCTGTATACGTCGTTTGCCAGAATTTCCTGATCCTTTATATTATAAAGGGGTACTCCTTGTGCATTAAAACGCACTGGCCTGAATTTAACAGACTGGTTGTTTAGTCTGGCGATACAGAACGAAAGGTCTGGCATAACTGTAATTCCGCCGGCAGTGGCGCTGAGAAATGTAACCTCCGCATACTGCACTGTGCCGTCGGCATTCTCGTCCTGCCATATAAAAAATGCGTCTTTTATTTTTCCTTTTTTATTTTTTCCGGTTTCCTGCAACCATTTTTCATTTAAGGTACCAGTCCGGAGAATGCTCCAGTCTGCTGCTTTTCCCATCGCAGCAACAGGAGATATTACTCCCCCCTTGTCAATATAAAGGAAGGCCGTTGTGTGCCCGCCTGTTGGATTGGTGTTGAATGCATTCGTGAAATATCTTTTTCCATGAAAGTATAGAGGGGTTTCAGGTGCGGCGCTGCGGAAGGCTGGCTTTATGCTTTCAGTATCAGTCCGGTAATAGACATTTTTAAGAGTAGCAGTACCCTGTGGCCAATTAAGAGAAAATTCCATGGCCCCCGGGCCGTCAGCATAGTAAAAGCGGTCTTTATGGACGGGATCCAGTTTTCCCCCTCCTCCATATTTTACAGGCCCGTAAAAAGCCCTGATCAGTTTTCCGTCCAGACTCCATACACTTACCCGTTTCGGAAGATAATCTTCTTCCGTTACCCATAGCTGATTTTTCTCGTCGATACTTATTCCGGCAGGGTTATTCATATGCATCTGATCATAAGGCCCTGCTTTCGGTAAGCCGGGCCTTCCGATATTTCGTACAAAGCTGCCGTTGCTGTCAAATACTTTTACAGTGTGAGATTTTCCCCTGTCTGAAATATAAAGATTACCACTTGCGTCTGATGTAAGAGCCTCCGGCTGATCAAGGTCTGAACTAATGTATGATTCCGGACCCGAAGGGTTGCCTGATGAGATAGAATATCTTAGGATTCTTTTCTCCGTAATAACCAATAACCGGCCCGTTCGGTCATAAGCAAGCCCCTTTGGCGAATTGATAGTAATGCTGCTTGTCTGTTTCCCTGTTTTCAGGTCTATAAAAATAACCTGATTTCTTTTTAAAAGGCTAACAGCAGCCAGTCCGTTATAAACAGCAAAACCAGAAAGTTCATCTCTCGGTCTTATTCCCTGCAATACTTTCATCCGCACCCTGCTTATTTCCTTTACTTTAAAATCATTGCTTGTTTTACTAAGCGCATTAATCCTCACGGCCATCTGCCCTGATCCTTTTTCTTCATCCCAGGTACTTGCAACATATGCAGAAATGCCCTGCAATGCCAGGTCCCCTTTATCTCCGGCAATGAAAGGTGCTGCTGTCCAGCTCCCCCCGATCCACTTCTTTCCACCTCTTTTCCTGCCGTCAAGATCAACCCATGCAAAACCATCAGGGCCCTCTGTTACATAACAGCCGAGTAAAACTGCCGGCTCGCCTGTCGGAGATAATTTAGCAGGGAGAGATAAGGCAGCCTTAGGGGCTGAATGATTGGCCAGCCATGCTCCTGTATGGTCAGGAGTAGGCCAGGGAGGTGTTCCCGGAGAATAAACTGAAAACTCATACCGGGGGGTAATTGCTTTGCGATATAGTCCCCGTACTTTATATTTCCCTGGAGTTACGAACTTATGCGGAATCTGGTAAAGCGCATGTCTGGCTGCACTGCTGTCTCTTCCCAGGTCGTCTGTACCATCCCACCAGACAGTATTTCTGCCTGCTTTAAACCATGTTTCTGAAATTAAATTACGAACGCGAAAGCCCTGCTCCGTTTCGATAACCAGCGTTACGTATCCCTCCTCCGGAATGGTGAAATTTATTGGGATCAGAGATTGCTCCTGCAAGCCGGCAGCGTTTAAAGACTGCCTGTATCGATGGCCCGGATCTACCAAAGCAGGTCGCATTGCCATAACCGCAGCCAGTAATATTGAAAAGATGAAAATATGAGATATTTTTATCTTTAACTTCATTCTTCTTTGATTGCTTTGTATCTCTTAAACACCTTTTTGGTAAAAAGATTATCTGATATCGTATATTTCTTTTGTCTAAGATAATTTTTATGTCTTGGTGGTAAACATGTTTTTGCTCACAAAGTTTAACCAGATTCATACAGGCGGAACCTGATGATCAGTTATGTTATATACCGGTCAGTTAATTTACCCCGATATTTATTAGCTTTAAACCTGTTTATACTAAAGAACATTATTCATGACACAAATTAGATGGGGCATCATCGGCTGCGGCGATGTAACTGAGGTCAAAAGCGGACCTGCCTTCAATAAAGTTGATAACTCAGCACTGCTAGCCGTTATGCGCAGGAATGCCGCTAAAGCAGAAGATTACGCAATCAGGCATGGGGTGCCTAAATGGTATGCCGATGTAGATCAGATCATCAATGATCCTGAAATTAATGCTATCTATATCGCAACTCCGCCCCTGAATCATAAAGAATATACCATTAAAGCCTTAAATGCCGGCAAACCCGTCTATGTGGAAAAGCCGATGGCATTAACAGAAGCGGAGTGCCTCCAGATGCTGGAGGTTTCTGAGCAAACCGGGGTAAAACTAACTGTAGCTCACTACCGGAGAGAGCTGCCTTTATTTAAAAAAGTGAAGGAGCTTATTGAAGAAGGGGCCATAGGTGAAGTAAGATTCATCAACCTGCTGATGCTGCAGGGAGCAGAAAATTCGATAATTACGCAAACGGAAGACAACTGGCGGGTAAATCCAGCAGTGTCGGGTGGAGGATTGTTCCATGATCTGGCTCCCCACCAGCTTGATATGATGCTTAATTATTTCGGAGACGTAAAAAAGGCTTATGGATATTCGGCTAACCAGGCGCGGCTTAATTCAGCCAGGGATATAGTTTCAGGCGAAATACTCTTTGAGAATGATATCCTTTTCAGGGGATTATGGAGTTTTAATGTTCCCGCCCAGGAAAATACAGATAGCTGTGAAATCGTGGGGTCCAAAGGCAAAATCAGTTTCTCGTTTTTCAGAAGCGGCCGCTGCAGCCTTCACAGGAACGGGGAGACAGAGCATTTTGATATGGAAGTGCCAGTCCACATTCAGCAGCCTATGATTGCTAAAGTAGTAAACTATTTTTCAGATAAAGGTCCTAATCCTTGTTCCGGAAAGATCGGAGCCGAAGTTTTGAGGATAATTGACGTTTTTACAAAGGATTAAGTATGCTTAAATACTCCTTTAGGACTATTGTTATACGTTTGGAGGTTTAATAATTTCCCGGGGCTTATATTATCATAAGCAGACTTTATCTGTCAAAGATGTTAATTAAAAACCACCTTCTTTTTTTTAATGACAATAAGCAGGTCGCCTTCGTTGCTACGCCAAACAAGGGTGGCCGTTATACTCCGCAGTATCTCGTTATGCATTATACAGCAGCTACAACGGCAGAGTCTGCAATCAGCTGGTTTAAATCGCCTTTGGCCAAAGCTTCTGCCCACCTGGTGATAGGAAGAGATGGAGTAGTCACGCAATTTGCCCCGTTTAATATAGTTACATGGCATGCCGGGAAAAGTCAATGGAAAGGGTTGGACGGCCTAAATCAGCATTCTATAGGAATAGAACTGGTTAACGGCGGCAGACTAAGCAAAAACGGCAATAATTATTTTTGCCCGGTAGATCGTAAAGCAGTCAAGACAGACGAGGTCTTGGCTGCTACGCACAAAAACGAATCGAAGGAAGCCTATTGGCATGAGTATTCTGATAAGCAGCTGGAGATTTCTCTCGAAATTGCCGCGCTATTGGCGAAAAGTTACCAGCTGAAAGATGTTCTTGGCCATGAGGATATTGCACCCATCCGTAAGTCAGATCCTGGCCCTGCATTTCCTATGGGAAGCTTCAGGTCAAGAGCCATGGGGCGTAAAGATGAAACCCTTGACGAATATAAAACAAGTGCAGCTCTCAACATCCGCTCAGGGCCGGGAACAACATTTCCGCCACTAACAGATCCCTTGCCTGCAGGAACAAGAGTGCTTGTGCTTAAAACGGAAGGGAATTGGAGCTTTGTTGAAGTGATCGGGGTTGTTAATGGCATTATGGACCTTGAGGGCTGGGTGTCCGGGAAATATCTGGCCGAATTATAATATACATGGTGGCCTGAAGGTAAATTTGACCAGGTTAATCCGGCCATACAACGCTTTGCAGATCTTCATCCTGAATAACTTCCGTTATGAGAGGTTTTTTTTCCATAAGTAAAAAACAGGCTCCTGTACTAATTACGCTGCTGGTCGTTATCAGCTTGCTTTCGGTTTATTTTTTCATTTATCTTCCCTCGAACGAGAAAGATTTACAGGCACAGCGGTTCAGGGTGCTGCAGAATATAGACTCGAATATTGTTGCTAAAGTAGACAATAGCACCACATTACTTAAGAATCTGCTTTCTGCATATATCGAAAATGATATTCCTGCATACAGAATCAACCTCAATAAATATATCAGCCAGTTTCAGGAAAAAGATTTTAAGCTTTCAGGAATAACAGCGTCAACCGCTAATTTTGCGCCAGGGGTATATAATAAAACCTCTATAGTTCTAAATAACCAGAACTATGATTTCAGCCTTTTTCTTAGTTCAAAAGACACCACTGCAGGTGGCGGGAACAAGGCTTTCAGAATAGGCATGGCGAGCAGCCTGCAGAAGTTTATCGTTCCCTTACTTCCTGATGATGTGTTTGACGAATACCTTGTGTTCTGGGATGGAAAGCTTATTCTGCAGACGTTTCGTTCTGGCATCCATTATGTTAAAGAAGATTCGCTGCTTAATGTAAGGAACGGAATCAGCGGATGGGGAATAAGAACCGTAACAATCAGTGGCAAAGAATATAAACTGTTTGTACAGCCTGTAAAGTTTGGCGATTCGGGCGAACTGATTATAGCCGCACTCATAAATAATCAGAGATACCAGCAGGAGAAGTATCAGTTGCCTTTAAATGCAGTACTGCTTCTCATTACCGTGGTTCTCCTCATGATGGTAAGTCTGCCCTGGATCAAGCTTTACCAGATGGGAAGTAAAGACAGGCTTACTATTACAGACGGTATTGCGACGGGTGCAGTATCCATGCTGCTTACCTCATTGTTATTTTTTGCACTCTTCAAATACAATTCATCTTTCAGGCCAGATATAAGCTCTGGTTCTGAAGCAGAACTGGCGCATAAAATTAAAAGTGCATTGTTGTACGAAACGCGGCTCGCCTATAAAACCCTGTTTCAGTTCGATTCGCTGATAATGGAACGCGATGAATTAAAGACAAATGTAAGATTGCTGGGGCAATCTGGTATTCAATCAGGTAACCTGTATGAAAATGAAAAAAATACTGTTTCAGACAGCGTTTCGAACTTCCTTAATAATTTATGTCTTAACCAGAATATACACCAGGCTTTTTGGCTTGATTCTTCGGGAATGGAAAGTTATAACTGGACCAGCCGCAGTGCAAATGCGCCATATAGCAATTTCAGGAGCCGGAATTATTTTAAGAAGGTTAAGAACAACGATATATGGCATATTAACAATGACAATAAAAAAAGCTTTTACCTTGACCAGATCGTTTCATGGAATACAGGGGGCTTTGTATCTGTAATATCAAAACCCTCTTTGTTTCCATCATCAGGGCCGGCAGAGGTGGTAGCCATGTCTTTTGATATGAACAGCCTCAGGAATACAATTCTTCCCCCCGGATACCAGTTTGCAATTATAGACAGGCAGGCCACTGTATTGTATCACACTAATCAGTCGAAGAGTTTGAACGAGAACCTTCTTGACGAGTTTTCAGAGAAAGCAATGTTGAAAAGTTGCCTGGAAGCAGGCAACGGATCTGTTTTCGATACCAAGTATTATGGCAATGATTATACTGTGAAAATAGAGCCCGTAACTGACATGCCCTATTATGTAGTCATCTTCTGTAATAATGCTTTTAAGATGGCCCGGGATATAGAGGTATTCAGCTTTACTATCTCGATGATGTTCTTTTTCTTTTCATTTCTCGTACTTCAGCTCTTACTGATATTTCTGGCCTCCTCAAGACGGTCTTTCTTCAGAAAGCAGTTGTTAAGCACCAGCTGGGTGGGGCCAAAAATATCTTCCTGTCAACAATACAATCTTTCAGTTGCGTTCAATCTAATAATTATTGTATTGCTGATACTATTTTTCAATAATACCCGGTTCCTGCAGTTCTTATTCATCCTTTTACTTGCTTCTTTTTTTATATCGTTTTTCTTAAATGCCATTTTCGCAATAAAATATAAACGATCAGGACAGGAAGAATATCGCTTTAAAAAAGCGGCCATTATCGTATTGGGATTGCTCATTGTTAGTTTAAATCTTATTGCCGCCAGAATCCTGGGATTCCGGTCATATATACCGGTGGTCGGTTTCGAGCTGCTGTCGATAGGGCTGGGATTTCTTGTTTTCAATATAAGTTCAGGTAGTTTCCTGAAGAAGATATTACCGGATAAGGAAACTGCTGCAGGCGTTCCCCCTTTTGTAAGGAGTTATACCTGGATGGTGCTTACACGACTTATAATTACCAGTGGGATTCCGGTTGTTTTCTTTTTTCTTTCGGGATATAACTACGAGCAGAATCTCAATACCAGGTACAGGCATTCCTTTTATGCTGAGCAGCTTTTAAATAAGCTGAAAGAAAAACGCATTGATATAAAGGAATACGGCGCATATCTGAAAAAGACAGCCTCTGGTATTTTTAATGACAAGGCCTGGATAAACAGAACAGAGATTGTTCCCCGCCGGCCACTGCTTCCTCCCGATTCGGAAGAAGATACGATCACCCTTGCAATATTTAATTTATTTCGGTTTTATCAAAGCCGGGAGGCTATAATGTCTGCCGGTTTTTACCGGGCTGGATCTGCCGATAGTTCTTTGTTGTATAATAATCTGCCGGATATAATAAATGCATCAAACGGCAATACTGTTACCTATAAAGCTATTCCGGGTTATCCAGCCTGCCTGAAAATCAGTTCGGGCAATTTAAATTATAATATACCTTCGCTTTTCAGCGATAATGGTTTTATTTTCTGGCTCCTGCTTTTTGCAGTTATCTCCGTTTTATATTTCGTTTTAAACGATATATTAAAAAAGATATTTGCACAGAATATTCCAAGTACTATCGGCTGGGAGATCATTGACCGTGCCCTGTTAACAGAGCGCACTTTGAGTAAGCTCATATTCGTTATCGGACTGCCGGGATCGGGCAAGCTGAAGTATATTCTGAAGCAAATAGAGAACAAATCGCTGAGATGGGGACACGAAGAGTTGTTTTACCACAAAGATTCGCCGGAAAAAGGTAATGTTCTGCTTGCCGACTTAATTGTTATACCGGATAAGGCAAGTACCGGAGCTGAACATGAACTCTGGCAGAACCTGCAGGATGAGGTTAGAAAAGAAAACTATAAAATGATAATAGTAAATCATTTTGAATATAATCTCAAAGATCCCGAAACCAATAATATTAAACTTAATTTCCTCGAACAGCTAATGATGGAAGGCAAGAAAGAAATAATAGTGCTTTCTACCGTTCATCCGGTTACTTTCCTCGATTCATTAAATGTGAGCGAGTCTGTCCCCGAAAATAATGCCGGATTTAAACATGAGCTGGAGAGGTGGCACGTATTGTTAGGTCATTTTATGATTATTATTCATCCTCTGCAGTCATCCCCGAAAGGGTATAAGGGGTACAGCTGGGAAAAGCTGATACAGGAAGAAACAGCCTATACCCACTTCCTGAGTAAAATGCGGAATCCTGTCTTAACTGCTGTCCGCGATGATTTCAAAGCTGGTAACCTGGTAGACTGCAATTCGCTGGCCTTTAAGCTGCATGCCACCGCGCATTATTTCTATATGTATATGTGGCAGTCTTTAACAAGAGAAGAAAAGTTTCTGCTTTATGATCTTGCCGAAGACGGACTAGTAAATACCTATGATCATTATAATCTGAGCATGCTGATCAGTAAAGGTGTAATAATTCATTCAGATGGTACTCTGAAGCTTTTCAATAAAGGATTCCGTAATTTCATTCTTACAGCAATAGGTAATTCAGAGGCGATGCAGATAAGAAGTGAGATAAAAGATAACGGTAACTGGAGCACTTTAAAAGCGCCTTTACAAGTTATAATAGCAGCTATCCTTTTATTTTTATTCGCTTCTCAGCAGGAAGCATATTCAAGACTCATCACCTATGCCGCGGCATTGGGCGGATCAATACCTATGATATTAAAGTTATTTACCCTTTTTGACAAGGGGAATGGTCAGAAAGGAACCTGATGGTTAGAACTGAAGTGTAAATACACTGCCTTTGCCGATTTCAGACTGTACAATAATATTGCCTTTATGTAGCAGCATAATTTGTTTGCTCAAGGTTAAACCAATGCCGCTTCCGTTTTTCCTGGTAGTAAAAAAGGGAATGAAGATGTTCTCCAGCAGATCCGGCGGAATTCCCTTTCCGTTATCGCTTATCCGGATCTGCGGGTTGCCATCATTGGCAGAGGCAGCAAGACTTATATACGGATTTTTGCTTTCCCCTACAGCTTCGATAGCATTTAGAAGAAGGTTTATCAATACTTGTTCAATAAGATTAATGTCAAGAGTGAGCTGTAATTTGGTGTCTTTTAATATAATATCCAGTTCGATATTCTTTTGGATAAGTGTGGGTTCCATTAATACATACAAATTCTCGAAAAGGTCTGCGGCCGGAATGCTGCCGAGTTTAGGTTGCTCTATTTTATTGAGAGAGCGGTAAGTTCCTGCAAAGCTCAATAGTCCCTCGCTTCTGCGTTTTATTGTTTCGGTCCCCAGGCGGATATCTTCAAGATCCTCATGGTATGGAAGAGAATCCAGCCTCGATTTGAGAGTATCTGCCAGCGATGAGATCGGGGCGATCGAGTTCATTATCTCATGAGTTAATACGCTCAGTAATTTTTGCCAGGCCTTTGATTCGGTTTCATCAATAGCTTCGTTGACGTTCTGGAAAGCAATAAGGCGGTAGTGCCCTTCATTGGTCTGGAAGCTGCTTGCCGATAACTGGAGTTTCTGCAGCCCTTTCGAGGTTTCTACGGAAAGCAGTTCCACCGTTCCCGGCTCGTGCGAAAGAATGTGCCGGTAGGCTCCCTGGTTCCTCGACTCGAACGCAGAAATAAAAGAGAGATAAGGAATGTTAAACATTGTTTTAAATGTTTCATTCATCCACATTACCTTTCCGGTGTTCTCCTCAAAGGAGATGATCGCCGTATTAACGAGTTCAAGTATTTTCTGAAGATAATAATACTGAGTTTCGCGTTCGTTGCTGATCTTTTTGAAGGTCGTGTTAATGTCATTAAAAGCTTGTCGTAACGGCCTCACTTCGATCCCCGCAAGTTTAATAGGAAAGAAACGGGAGAAATCTCGGTAACGCGCCGCTTCTGCAAACTCTAACATCTCCTGGTACGCCCGTACTTGCGAGCGGAAATTGAGCACCAGTATCCATATACACACCGGCATTAACAGGAAAGCATACAGGTATTCAGTTTTGAAAAGCAGCCAGGCGAGACCGGTAAGGCCGAACAATAGCAGCGTCGCCCTGAAAATAAGCAGATTCTTCAGCCGCCCCATTAAATATCATATTTGCTCAGCCTTCGGTAAAGCGCAGTTCGTGTTAATCCTAGTTCTTTAGCCGCTTTGCTGATATTACCATTATGTTTTTCGACCACTTTCATAATAGTATGTTTTTCGATTTCGGTAAGATTATGGTTGCTGCCATTGACGGCAGGCTGCTCCAAACTTTGTTCTATCGGCGAAAAAATAATGTCGTCGGCACTCAGGGTGTCGCCCTCGGCCATGATTACCGCCCGCTCTATACAATACTGAAGCTCCCGCACATTCCCTGGATAATGATATCTCAGTAATTTTTCGCTGGCCTTTTTATCAAAAGAGAGGTTATTCTTAAGATATTTTTCAGCATATCTCCTGATAAAAAATTCCGCAATAAGAAGGATATCATTGCCGCGCTCCCTAAGGGGCGGAACCTGTACGTCAATAGTATTTATACGATAAACAAGATCTTTTCTGAATTTGCTTTCGTCAGACAGTGATGCCAGTGTAACGTTAGTCGCGCAGACCAGGCGGATATCGACAGGCACCGGTTTGTTGCTGCCGAGTGCAGTTACCTGTCTGTTCTGTAATACAGTAAGCAGTTTAGCCTGCTGCTGCAAGGAGATATTCCCAATCTCATCGAGAAACAGCGTCCCGTTATCAGCAGCTTCAAAGCGGCCGGAGCGATCTTCCCTTGCATCTGTAAATGCCCCTTTTTTATGTCCGAATAATTCGCTTTCAAACAGCGTGTCGGTAAGCGCGCCGACATCGACTTTAATGAAGGCTTTATCCGCCCGTCTGGATTGTTTGTGTATGGCAGTAGCTATAAGATCCTTGCCGGTGCCATTTTCTCCAATAATAAGAATGTTGGCGTCTGTAGGAGCTATCTTGCTGATCTTGTAAAACAAACTCTGCATTACAGGAGACTCTCCGATCAGTTCAGGGCTTCCAGCGGTTTTACTTTCGCCTGGTTTGTTCCTTGTCTTATCCTTTTTTGACAAGATGGAATAGATGAGCTCCCGGAGATTTTCATTCTGCCAGGGTTTCACCACAAAGTCTGCTGCTCCCTGTTTCAGTGAATTAACCGCGAGGTCTATTGCACCGTATGCAGTGATCATGATGACCGGAAGTTCGGGTTTCAGACTCTTGATTCGCCTGAGCCAGAAAAGCCCTTCATTGCCGGTATTGATCGCACTCCTGAAATTCATGTCGAGCATAACGAGGTCTACCTGCTGCCTGGAGAGGATCGCCGGTATATTCTCAGGGTTTTTTTCTGCGATAACTTCTGCAACCTCACGCTTTAACAACAGGCGTACAGCAGTAAGAACATCTGGATCATCGTCGATGATAAGTATGCGGGAATGTTTCATTTTTAATAGAACCTGGAGTAAAACTACAAAAAAGGGTTGAGAGTTAAGGATAAACAAAGCGGCAGCCGGCTGTTAATCATAATATGTTGAAGAGCCGCAGAACCAGCCTGTGCGCCAACGCACAAAATGTGTACGTTATCGAACAGTGTAATTGGTTTGGTTTTATATATCTTGCTGAGGATAAGGATTTTTCTCTTTGTGGCACAAGCTTGTATATAAAAGAAGGATAACAAAAAAAAAGTGGATAGGGTACTGCCAAAAAAGAAATGGAATAATAAAAGAATCGCAACAGTAGGCGGGATCGCTGCCATTGCAATTCTCATTTTTGCAAGCTATTATTTTACATCGGGTGCATCGAAATTAAATGTAGAAGCAGAAAGAATTACGATATCAGAAGTAGCCAGCGGCCCCTTCCGTGAGTTCATACCTGTTACCGGCATCGTTATGCCTGTCAGCAGTATTTATATGGATGCATCTGAAGGCGGCAGGGTTGAGGAGAAATTTGTGGAAGATGGAGCCGTTCTTAAAAAAGGCGATCCAATTATGCGTTTGTCAAACACAGACCTTGAACTCAGTCTGGTAAACCAGGAAACACAGGTTTTAAATCTGCTTACGCAGTCACAGATCGCACAAACCAATGCACAGCAGGTGTCTATCGCCAACCGCAACCAGATGGCAGAGGTAGATAATGGTTATCTTGAAGCAGAGAGAATATATAAGCTGAATAAATACCTGTACGACAAAAAAGCTATCGGGGAGCAGGAATTTAAAAAATCGCTCAACGAATATAACTACCAGAAGGAACGTGTGAAGCTAACGAAAGAGAATGTAAAACAGGATGAAATCAGGCAGACCCAGTCGCTCAAGGATACCAAACAGACTTATGAACGAACCCGCAGCGCACTCGCACTGATGCGCAAGAAGGTGGAAGACCTGATTGTAAGGGCTCCTGTCGACGGGCAGCTTACTGCGTTCGACGCTGAGATCGGTCAGAAAAAGAATCCGGGAGAGCGCCTTGGCCAACTCGACGTATTAACCGGGTTTAAAGTTCGCGCTGAAATCGATGAACATTATATATCACGTATCTATCCCGGGCTCGAAGGCGAATTCAGCCTGTCAGAAAAGGACTACCGGCTGAGAATAAAAAAAGTATATACACAGGTAAGTAATGGGCGGTTCCAGGTAGATATGGAGCTAACAGGCAAACTGCCTGAAGGAATACGCAGGGGGCAAAGCCTCCAGGTAAGATTAGCCCTGAGCGATGAAACAAAAGCCGTATTATTACCCAAAGGCGGCTTTTATCAGCAAACCGGCGGAAACTGGGTTTTTAAACTCAGTGCCGATGGAAAAACGGCATACAGAACAGACGTTCAGCTAGGTCGTCAGAACCCCGATTATTACGAGGTAAGCCAAGGACTCAAACCAGGCGATAAGGTTGTAACTTCCAGTTACGAAACTTATGATAAGGTGCAGGAGCTGAACATAAAATAGATATACCCAAGAAAGATAAAAATATGATAAAAATAACCGATCTGCAGAAGTTTTACCGTACAGAGGAGGTAGAAACAGTAGCGCTCAATCATCTTAGCATCGAAGTGAAAAGGGGAGAGTTCGTTGCTGTAATGGGGCCTTCAGGCTGTGGCAAATCGACTCTTCTCAACATACTGGGCTTGCTCGACGATCTTGACGAAGGTAGTTATTTGTTTAACGATATAGAGGTAGCGAAGTTTAATGAGCGTAAGCGTTCTGAATTGCGCAAACATAACATAGGTTTTGTTTTCCAGAGCTTTAATCTGATAGACGAGCTTACCGTATTTGAAAATGTGGAGCTGCCGCTTATCTATACCAAAACTCCGGCGGCAGAAAGAAAAAAACGGGTTGAAGAAGTGCTCGAAAAAGTTCAGATCATGCATCGCCGTAACCACTTCCCGCAGCAGTTATCCGGCGGACAGCAGCAGCGTGTTGCAGTGGCCCGTGCTGTAGTGAATAACCCGAAGCTGATATTGGCCGATGAGCCTACCGGAAATCTTGATTCCAATAACGGAAATGAGGTAATGGAACTTCTTACCCAATTAAATGAGCAGGGAACTACCATTATAATGGTAACGCATAGTGAACACGATGCCCGTTATAGCCATCGCGTGATCAGAATGCTCGACGGACAGGTGGTGATGCAGACCATGGGATAAAAATAGAATGAATGCCCTAAACACCTGGTAGATGATCATAAATTATTGTAAAGTTGCCTGGAGGAACATTGTTAAATACAAGTTCAATTCCCTGCTTAATATTATTGGTCTCTCTGTGGGGATTACCTTCGCCATGCTTATTGCAGCCTATGTATGGATGGAGCTTCGTGTAAATTCAGAGCTTAAAAATGCAGGTAATCAATATATAATTCAGAGTAAATGGAAGGATCCCGAAATGGGAATCCCCTTTACAACGATAGGAGCCCTTCCTAAAGCACTGAGGGAGAACTATCCCGGTTTGGTAGCTGATTTTTATCGTTTTGACGGCCTTACATGTATCGTATCTTCAGGAAATACTGTTTTTGAAGAAAATGTAGCCCTTGGAGATTCTACATTATTGCAGATGTACGGCTTTCGATTATTGTACGGTAATTCTGCTGCGGCTTTTTACAATCCTGGATCCGTTATTCTTACTGAGGAAAAGGCTCTAAAATATTTCGGCAGAACAGATATTGTTGGCGAAACGCTTACTTTTAAGAATTTCAGAAGTGAAAAGCAGGAATTTAAGATTACCGCAGTTTTAGAACAAATCCCTGAAAGCTCCGTAACAAGCCTGAATGGCAGCAACCAAAACCAGTTTTTTGTATCTCTCAAGGATGCAGTATTTTTCGGGCGGGATGTCGAAGGATGGAATAATCCCTGGATAGCCGGCTTTATAGAATTGCAGCCCGGAGTAAAACCGGAAATGTTAAATCAGCCTATGCAGCAGTTGCTTCGTAAAAATTCTCCGGAGAGTATCAGCAGCAATCTGCAGCCTTATGCCGAATCCCTTTCAGGGTATAACATTATGCAGAATAATGGGATTGTAAGACGCATGTTATATGCCCTTTCGCTTATTGCCGTATTTATTCTGCTGATGGCGGTTGTAAACTTTATAAGCATCACTATAAATACATCAGCATCCAGATTAAAAGAGATCGGGCTGCGAAAGGTGCTGGGCAGCCGGAGAAAGGAGTTGATCATGCTTTTTCTGACTGAGTCAGTATTACTGGTAGTTATCTCTACGTTTATTGCAACGGGGTGGTATATCCTGATACGGCCGCTCTTCAGTTCTGTTCTGGGTAAAGAAGTTCCGGCAATAAGCTCATTTCCTGTAATATTTATCGCCTTTCCTATAGGGTTAGCCGGTCTTACTGGTCTGCTTGCAGGTATTTATCCTGCACTTAAATTATCATCTGTAAAAATCGCAGAGTCCATAAAAGGAAAGTTAGCAAATAATTTTTCCAAAGCCCGTTTAAGAAAGATTCTTGTAGGCTTTCAATTCTGTACCGCATTGGTGGTTTTTATTTCATCAGTTATTATCAGCCGGCAGGTATCCTTTTTCCTCAATAAGAATCTGGGGTATGACAAAGAGTATGTGGTTTCTGTTAAAACTCCCAGAGACTGGTCGGCAGAAGGGCTTGCCAGAATGGAAACTATAAGGCAGGAGTTCAGTCGTATGCCTGAGATGGAAAATGTAAGTCTTTCATACGAGATTCCAGGCACCGGTACCTACTTCAATTACACAGTGTCCAGGCAGGGACAGGATCAGATTAATGGCATTTCTTTACAGGCTCTTTGCACTGATGAGCATTTCGCGGCAACTTATAAGATACCAGTTGTTGCCGGTGATTTTTTCAGGAGTTCCGGAGAAACCGTACAGCCGTCAGATGTGGTGATCAACGAAACTGCTGCTCGTGCCCTGGGATGGCAGAATATTAATGCGGCGGTCGGGCAGCTTATCAATTTGAAGGATAGTACAGATCCATATAAAATTACAGGGGTAGTAAAAGATTATTACGTTAGTTCAGCTCATTCAAAGATTTCCCCTATGATCTGGCTGAATTCAAAAGCGCTTAATGTGTACAGATATTTTTCTTTCAGGCTTAAACCAGGAAATATATCTGAATCAATGAGAGCTGCGGAGAATAAATGGGCTTCGCTTATGCCGGGTACTCCTTTTGAATATGTATTCAATGATGACACACTGAAGAGGCTGTATAAAACAGAAGTACAGCTAAAAAAGGCGTCTGTCCTGGCTGCGGTTCTTGCTGTGCTTATTGTTTTTCTGGGTATTACTGCAATGCTTTCATTAAGTATAAAACAGCGGACAAAAGAAATCAGTATACGTAAAGTTATGGGGGCAACTGTTACGCAGATCATTTTGCTGTTTATAAAAGACTTTTGGAAAATATTTATTATTTCGTTTGCAGTAGCCGCGCCTGTTGCGTGGTTTATTATGCATAGGTGGCTGAGCGATTATTACTCCAGGATCGCAATTACCATTGAACCCTTTATTGGTTCTATGCTGCTGCTCGGTTTGATGGCCGGCCTGCTTATCGCCCTGCAATCTCTAAAAGCAGCGTTGTCTAAACCTGCTGATTGTTTGAGGAATGAATAGTCTGTAATAATTATGTGTATTGCCTGAAATCAAATATAACTCTTGTTGATTTAATAATCTTAGTTATTCGGGCTTGCTGCCTTTACTGCAGAAAGACGAACCAAAGAGATCGGCATAAGAAAAATACTGGGAGCCTCTGTTTCTGCACTTATAGCTATGTTAAGAAGTGATGTTAAAGATTATACTACTTTCGGTCGTAATTGCCTGTCCGGTGGCATTGATAGCCATGAAACAATGGCTCAATGATTTTGCTTACCAGACCGAAATTGCCTGGTGCCTGTTTGCAGGAGCAGCCATGCTTGCCCTGGTAATTACACTCCTGACAATAAGTTTCAGCAGGGTTAAAGTAGCACATACAAATCCGGTGAAATCTTTAAGAAATGAATAGCGATCCATCCGGATTGTTCCGTTACAGAACATTACTGTACGGAAACGGACAGCATTACTGTTGTGGTTTTTATTTAAGAGGTTTATTTTTAGGGTTTTGCGTTTTTGGAATGCTTGATGAATGGATTGTTCAGAATTAAAAAGAAGATATGTTCAGAAACTATTTAAAGATTGCTTTCAGAAATCTTTGGAAGCGTAAGATTTTTACTGTTATACATATACTTGGATTAAGCATCGCTTTTACAGCAGCGATTATTTTATTTCTTACAGCCATGTTCGAGTTTTCTTTCGATGGTTTTCACGAGCATAAAAACACGTTATACCAGGTGTATTTTGAAATGCAGCCTGTATCCGGGCGGCAAGAGGATTCTCAAGTACCCATTCCTTTTGCACCGGTCGCGAAAGAAGAACTTACCGGAATGGAAAATATTACCAGGTACGGCGACCAGGGAGTTACGGCACGTAATAAAGATAAGATGTTCGATCTTACTACGCGTTTTGTAGACCCTCCCTTTGTCAGCATGTTCAGCTTTTCCGTGTTACGCGGAAATACAGCTACAGCATTATCTCATCCGAATAATATAGTCATTACAGAAGAAACAGCTGAAAAGCTGTTTGGAACCACAAACGTAGTTGGAAAGCCGCTTGAAATAAATGCTGAGGGGAAATGGGAAAATTTCATGATCAGCGCAGTAATGGCAAATGTGCCGGAGAATTCAAGCCTCAGTTTCGACGCGCTGATAAGGTTTGAGAAATTTCCGGCATATGCCTACAATAAAGACAGGTGGAACAACAGGAACCACAGAGTGTTTATCCAGCTCCGGCCGGATGTCTCTCCGGAGCGTTTTGAAACACAAAGTCAGGCTTTTATTAATAAATATTACAAGGAAGATATTCAAATCCTGAAACGTGATGGGGCGGGCAAGCTTGCTGACGGATCTTATATAAACCTGCATCTTTTGCCTTCCCGCGAGCTGCACTTCAGCAAGATCGGAGTAGGAAACGGCACGGTAAGCAGTTTCTATCCCTGGATGCTGCTGCTGCTGAGTTTGCTGATCATGTTTATTGCCTGTTCTAATTTTATCAACCTTTCGCTTGCAGGATCATTAACCCGCAGCCGGGAAATCGGAATGCGAAAAACGCTGGGTGCGTATAAGAGCCAGCTTATTATTCAGTTCTGGATGGAAGCCTTCCTCATTTGCCTGCTGGCTATGCTGATCGCAGGATTATCGGCCAGCTTCCTGCTCCCGCAGTATAACACCTTGCTTCAGTATAAACTGGAGTTTAAAGAGTTGTTCTCCTGGATGAACATGGCTTATTTTATTCCGGCATTCCTGCTTATAACAGCTTTGGCAGGAGGTTATCCGGCCTGGCTGATGTCGGGCTTCAATATTATTGAGATACTGAAGGGGAAGCTCAAACTGGGCACCGGTAATAAGCTCAGAAATGTGCTTACCATTACCCAGTTTGTCATAGCGATCACGCTTATTATCGGAACGCTGGTAATAAGCCGGCAGCTGGATTATATCCAGACGCGGCCGCTGGGATATAATAAAGATGAAGTGATCAGTATCCCCATCGGTAATGATATTGATCCGGAACAGGCTCTTATGCGTATGCGCAATGCATTGGCAGAAGTGCCGGAAGTAGAAAGTGTGACCGGCACAGATATCAATATGGGTCGGGGCAGAGACGGGTCGTCTTCGACTTCCAGGATGGGTTTTGAATATAAGAACCGGGAGCTGAATACACACTGGCTCAGAATAGATTACGATTACCTGAAAACACTTGATATTTCTCTGCTCGCGGGCCGGGATTTTACCCATGATTTCGGTACCGACACAGCATCTGTCCTTATCAACGAAAAGATGGCGCATCTGCTTGGAGAGAAAGATGCGCTCGGCGTATCATTACCCCTGGGAGAGGGGCATAATATGAAAGTTATCGGGATCGTTAAGGACTTTAATTTTAAGGATCTCCGTCAGGAGGTGCAACCCCTGACCATGTGCCTTCGTCCGCAGGAATGGCCTCTCTCCTATATATTTGTAAAAGTAAAACCCGGAAATCTTTCTCATTCTATGAAGGAAGTTGAAAAGATCTGGAAACAGGTTAATCCCAGGGCTATAGTCGCAGCTTCTTATCTTAACGAAAATACCCAGAATGAATATAAAAAAGACAAACGTTTTTCCGGTATCATCATCAGTGCATCTGTTCTGGCTATAACTATTGCCTGTATGGGGCTTTTTGCACTCACTATACTTATCCTGAACCAGCGTACCAAAGAGATCGGAGTAAGAAAAGTACTAGGTGCCGGGGTACCGGGAATCGTACTGCTGTTATCCGGCGATTTTGTGAAAATGATCGCTGTGGCTTTCGTAATTGCGGCACCTCTTTCCTGGTGGACGATGAACCAATGGCTGGATGATTTTGCTTATCGCATTCATGTCAGTATCTGGATCCTACTTGCCGGCGGACTAGTGGTTTTAATAATCGCTGTCGTTACCGTAGCCATACAGACTATCCGGTCTGCTATGGCAAATCCTGTTAAATCCTTAAGAAGTGAATAAAAAACATGATCGAATTAAAACATATATTCAAATGGTATAACGTGGGCGGAAGCCGCTCTTTCGTACTTAAAGACATTAATCTTAGTATTTCCCAGGGTGAGTTCGTCTCTGTTATGGGGCCTTCCGGATCCGGGAAATCGTCACTGCTGAACATACTTGGGCTGCTTGATGAGCCTAATGAAGGCAGTTATCTTTTCAACGGACAGGAGGTACTGAACCTGAAAGAAAAACAACGTTCTGCAATTTATAAAGAACATGTCGGCTTTGTATTCCAGGCCTATCATCTTATAGATGAGCTCACCGTTTACGAGAATATTGAAACGCCGCTGATCTATAAAAGCCTGAAGGGAAGTGAGCGGAAAGCCATTGTGGCCGATATGCTCGACCGCTTTGGCATCGTAGGAAAGAAAGACCTGTTTCCTGCCCAGCTCTCCGGCGGGCAGCAGCAGGTGGTAGGTATTGCAAGAGCCCTGGCATCGAAACCTAAATTACTGCTTGCCGACGAGCCAACGGGTAATCTGAGCTCGAAACAGGGAGAAGAGATCATGGATCTTTTCAAACAGCTAAATGAGCAGGAAGGCCTTACTATTATTCAGGTAACTCATTCTGAAAAAAATGCCCAATATGGAAACCGGATTATTAACCTGTTAGACGGAATGGTATCCCGGTAGACTGTACGGTTCTGAACACATTTGTTGCAGAACCGTACGTTGATATTTTTTTATGTATATGTTGGGTGTTGTAAATGAGATTGTTATGATCCTGGCAAAAGCTGTGCTCTCTTCTGGATTTATTAATTATATATGAACTTTCGTTTAGTAATATTCTGTGTTCTGTTTCTTGTTTTGTCTCAACAGGGCATGGCCCAGGATAGCCTCAGCAATTTGACACTGGAACATTGTATTGCCCTAGCAATAAAAAACAATCAGCAAAGCCGTCAGGGAGAAATAAACAGCGAACTCTCGAAAGTGAATTTACAGCAGGCGAAATCCAATATGTTGCCCGACATTTCTATGCGCTTTAATCATAATATAAGTAAGGGCAGAGGAATAGATCCTGCATCTAATTTATATGTACAGCAAAAGTATACATCCGGAAACCAGGATCTCAATGCCTCTGTATTACTCTCAAACGGCCTTGCATTACTGCGTGCTATAAGGCAGCAATCGTTTGCCTACCAGGCTACGGCCATGGACGAGCTTAGTATAAAGGACCAGTTAACGCTGGATGTAATACTTGCATATATTAATATACTGACGTCATCCGACATGCTCAGCCTGGCGAAGAACCAGCAGGCGCTGACTTTGCAGCAACTGGACCGGCTTAAGGTATTGCAGGAACAGGGTGCCGTTCAGCCTGCTGAGTATTATGATCTGAAAGGGCAGTATGCCAATGACCAGCTCGCTGTTGCAGATGCTGCCAATTCGCTTAGCAATGCCCGGGTAGAAATAACCAGGTTGCTTAATATCCCATATACTGAAAACATATCGTTTGCATCACTCGGAGAGGCTCCTTTGTCGCCATCTGATCAGGCTCAGGCCGCAGAACTTTACCAGTCTGCAGCTGCCAGACTGGGTTATATCCGCTCTGCAGATCTCTGGAAGCAAAGTGCCGTTTATGCGCTAAAATCAACGAGATCTGCCTTTTTTCCATCTTTATATCTCGGCGGGGGCCTCACCAGCGCTTATTCCAGCAGTGTCGAGCGTAAATACATTAACCAGGTAGACGACAACCTCGGCCGCTTTGCAGGCCTCACGCTTCAGATCCCTATATTAAGCGGACTGAGAACGCGAAGTGCTGTAGCCCGTGCAAAGCTGGACCTTAAAAGTGCGGAGCTTGTGGCCGAAACAAGGCGTAATGAATTACAGCAAACCACTGAACAGGCTGCCTTTAACTTAAAAACAGCCAAAGAAAAGTATCTCACCCTGCAGGAACAGGTGGCAGCCTACAAAGAATCATACCGTATAGCCGAAGTCCGTTTCAGCGCGGGGGCTATAAACTCCGTTGAATTTCTTACCTCGAAAAATAATATGGACAGGGCAGGCATTAACCTGGTTATAACCCGTTACGAGTGGCACCTCAGGCAACAGATCGTAGATTTCTATAACGGAGTACGTTAACAACAGAACAATATCCTGGTCTTCCTGTAATAAAATCTTTATACGCTCTTTTGAAGGCATATAAAGATTTTTATATAAGTTTGCCGCAGGCTATAAGCAGCTAACCAGTACTTTCAGATCAAAGCACCTTCTTTAATTCGTAACCTTAAATAAACAAGGCCTGCTTTCTTTTTTGTATATTCAGGTGTAGTTGCTCTGGCTTAACTAATCCGGTTATTCTGAATAGATTTTAATTAATGGTGCCGAAATTTACATTCAGCTGGTATAAATTTATACTGAGTTTAATGTTACTGCTTATTGTATGTAACATCCAGGTAAAGGGACAAAAGATCGTAGCTATCAATGACGCTGAACCCCAGCATATATTTTCTTTTGCTGAAGTGGAATACCTTGAAGATCCTACAGGTGCACTTACCATCGAAGCCGTGCAGGCACCAGCTGTAGCCGGTCAATTTAAGCCCAATACAATTTATACTCCTAAAGTATTTAACCTTAATTCCTATTATTGGTTCAGGATAAAGATCAGGGAGTCGTCTTCCTCAAAACAGAACTGGCTGCTGGAGTTCTTTGATCAGACGATTGACGATATTACCTTATATGCTCCCGATAAACAGAATATCTATCATGGTGCAAGGTTTGGAGATCAGTACAATTTTTCCAAAAGAGAGTTCAAACATAAAAATTTCACTTTTAAGCTGGATAATACTGATAACGAGGTGAAGACCTTTTATATCCGGCTAAAATCGTCGCAATCGGCCAGTGCAATTATCGTTCTCAGAAGTTATAAAAGATTCCTTGAATATGCCATTGAAGAATACCTGATCTTCGGACTCTTTTACGGTATGGTGGCGGTATTCAGCTTCTATAATCTGCTGATGTTTTTCGCCGTAAAACATAAACAATACTTATATTACGTTCTCTATAACCTGAGCATTGGTCTGTATGAGCTGTGTACAGACGGCATTGCTTTCCAGTATATGTGGCCTGATTTCCCGGGCTGGAATCAGTATATGTATGGTTATGCCATGTTCTTCAGCAGTGTTTTCGCGTTACTGTTTACCCTTAACTTCCTTTATCTGAAGTCTAAAGCCCCGGCTCTTTACCGCTTTATAATCGGGTTAATCGTTGCACGCACATTTTTCTTCGTTGCCTGCCTTTTTAATAACAACCTGTTTACCTATAAACTTATAGAGTTTATACCCCTGGCCGCTGCCCTTTTTTCGGGAATCTATATTCTCCGGAAGGGCTACCATCCGGCAAGGTTTTTTGTAGTCGGCTACAGCTTCCTCCTGCTTGGATTCATAGTTAAAGTACTTATACTGCTTAACGTAAGCTGGCTGCCTTACGGACCAATAACCCACTACAGCCTGAGTTTTTGTTTTGTAATGGAGATGGTACTTGTTTCATTCGCAATAGGAGACAGTATCAGGCACTTAAGAAAAAAGAAGGCCAAAGCGCAGAGAAGAATGATCTGGCAGTTACAGGAAAATGAAAAGCTTAAAGACACGCTGAACAGGGAGTTAAGTTCTTTTAATGACGAGCTGAGCCGGAAGGTAGAGGAGCGAACCAGGGAGCTTGTAGAAAAAGCACAGATCATTGAAGAACAGAACCTGGAACTGTCTTCTGTAAATGAATTGCTGAAAGATCAGGCAGAAGAGATTTCGAGGATGAATATCCTGCTGGAAAAAGATAATCAGGAGCTGCAGGTCAATATTGAAAAAGTGACCAGGGCCCGGGTAATGTCGCAGGAAGTAGACTTCACTGAGTTCAGCAAAATCTATCCCGACAGGGAAACGTGTTTCAAGTTCCTTTCTGACCTGAAATGGTCCAAAGAATACAGCTGCCGCAAATGTAATAATACCAATTACCTGGCAGGGCAGCTGCCTTACAGCCGGCGCTGCACCAAGTGCCGCTACGAAGAATCTGTAATTGCCTATACCATATTCCAAAATAGCCGTATCCCGATAAATAAGGCATTTTATATGTTGTTCCTTGTATACAATACAAAAGGCAAGATATCCTCACATAAATTGTCAGAATTGCTCTCCATCAGGCAAAGTACCTGCTGGGCCTATGGAAGCCGCATGAAAAAGATCCTGGAAGACCGGAAGAAAGAACTTAAAAATGCGGGTGAGCAGGGTTGGAGTAAAATGGTGCTGGAACACGAGTAAACCATTCTCTTTATATTTTATCTGCATGCAGCGCTGCCTGCTTTTAACCTCGTTTTACATACTCTCACAGGTAATTGCGCTATACTGAAGTCCAGTACTCATGTATAACCAAAAATTTACTCACAGTCAGATTCTTTTTTTTGTTGTTGGCAAAGCGTATCAGGTTTATAGCGCATAGGCCGGTCTCATTTCCTTGCCGCCTAATAATCAGCAAAATACTAAAAACGACCTTGGTTATTAAAGCGTATCGAATAGATTGCAATGTATTGATATACTGCAAGTTATGTTATTTTGCTCTTGTTTTATTGAACAAAACTCCCTTAAATTTACGGCACCAATTATCAATAGCCAGGAAACGACCGTATGACTACTTAACTCATTTTTAGAATTAACGGAATAATAACGAGGTTATGAGTTCCGGCAAAAATCCATATAAACCATATAAATCATTTCCAATGCCCCATATCAGTCAGGCAGCATATGTCTTATGCTGGCAGAGGGTACAAGGAGCTTAATAAACTTAAATAGGAATATGCTTATACTTTACAAAGTTAAAGGGGCAAAAGATCTCTTTTGCTTGCAGTATCTTAAACGAGCCCGGTATTTTATCACTTTATTATTTTTCTGCCTCGGCTTTTTACAGAACGTATCTGCTCAGATCACTATAACCGGAACAGTGAAAGACCCAAAGGGCGAAACGCTGCCCGGAGTAAGCGTAATGATCAAGGGCAGTCAGAAAGGCACAGTAACCGATATCGACGGCCATTTCAGGTTGAGTGTACCTTCTGCGCAAACCGTACTTGTTTTTACATATATCGGTTTCAGAACGCAGGAAGTGCCTGTCGGGCAGGCGGGTGCCATGAATGTTATTCTCAAAGAAGATGCGACAGATCTGGAAGAGGTGGTAGTTGTCGGATACGGTGCCCAGAAGAGATCTACCCTCACAGGCGCAGTGGCAACAATCAATACCGCCGAGGTGCTTAAATCGCCTACTGCAAATCCTACTAACAGTTTGATTGGTAAACTGACGGGCCTGCAGGCAACGCAGACAAGCGGTCAGCCCGGCGCAGACGCCGCTGCCATCAGAATAAGGGGGGTAGCTACATTCAATAACTCAGAGGCCATAGTAGTGGTCGACGGTATAGAAAGGCCCAGCTTCGGCGATGTCGATCCCAACGAAATTGAATCCGTAACAGTCCTTAAAGATGCAGCATCGACTGCAGTTTATGGTATCAGGGGAGCAAATGGTGTTATTGTGATAACCACCCGGGCCGGTAAGGCAGGCAAACCTAAGATCAGTTATACCGGAAACGCAAGCTTGCAGACCTATACAGGGCTTCCCAAAGGGCTGGGCGCTTATGATAATGCCTTTCTTCTTAACGAAGCCTATAAGAATGAAGGCCGCACCGAGCCATTCACGGCAGACGAGCTGCAGAAATTCAGCGATGGCTCAGACCCCCTGGGATATCCCGATGTGCAGTGGTTCGACTATCTTACCCGGAAATATTATCCGCAGACTCAGCATAATATCAACATCAGCGGAGGTACGAAGATCGCCAAGTATTTTGTCTCCGCAGGTTATCTGTTCCAGGACGGGATCTTTAAAAAGTTCGACTCCCCGTATGGGATAAATACAGTACCAAGTTATAACAGGTACAATTTCCGGTCTAACCTGGATCTCAACCTCAGCAACAACCTCAGCGTAGGCATAAGGCTGGGAGGCAGGATGGATAAACGATATCAGCCTGCCGGCTTGCGGTCTTCTTCTGCATTCTCATACGATACCATGGAAGGCATGATATCCCGGATCCTTCAAACGCCCTCGTTTGCCTTCCCTGTTATGCTGCCCGACGGACGCATAGCGCAGAACCCCGATGTGGGTACCAATATCTGGAATCCCTATGCCATCCTCACCCGCTTCGGCACCCGTAACGATAATAAAAATACAATAGAAAGCACCTTTACGATCAATTACAAACTTGATAAGCTGGTTAAAGGCCTGGCATTTAAAACGAATTTTGGTTATGATGCCTATTACCTGAATACCGCAAGGAGGAACGCCAACTGGGCCGCTTATGTATACGACAGGAAAACAGGCGTAGTAACCCTATCCACCGACACCAGGAACAGGGACGAGCCTCTGGGTGCCATCGTAACAAACAATTACGACCCTATCACAGGAGATATCAATTCCAATCTCCAGACCGGCTTTACGTACGACCGGAGTTTCGGCAAACATAACGTCAGCGGGCTTGTCCTGGGAATACGCCAGCTGCTGCGCACGAATACCAGTTCTGACCTTTTTGCCGCTCCGCCAAGAGCCTCCCAGGGCCTGGTGAACCGTATAACTTATAATTATGCAGACAAGTATTTCTTTGAATTCAACGGTTCTTACAACGGCTCGGAAAATTTCATGGAGGGCAGGCAGTACGGGTTTTTCCCGGCAGTATCTGCAGGCTGGACCCTCACTAACGAGAATTTCCTGAAAGATAACAAATGGCTTAACTATTTTAAGATCAGGGGAAGTTATGGTCAGGTTGGAAACGACAGGATAGGGGGACGGCGGTTCCTGTACCTTACCAGTTATACTGCCGGCAGTAATGTTGCCGCCAATCTGAACACTCCCGGTGGGTTTGTACAGTTCGGTTCACCAGGCTCGCCAACTACCTATCCGACACTCTGGATCGGAGATACCGATCTTGGCAATCCGGAAGTTACCTGGGAGAAAAGTACCAAAAGAAATATCGGCTTCGAAAGCAGGTTTTTTAACAGCGCCTTCAAACTGATTGTAGATGTATTTGATGAAGACAGGAAAAATATATTAACTACGCCGGGAACCGGCCTGCTCACATTCGGACACGATTACCCATCTCTGAACGTAGGCCGGGTGTATAATAAGGGATATGAAGTGGAGGTCGACTACGAAGGCCGCGCCGGTACATTCCAGTACGGCCTCAACGGGCAGTTGTCTTTTGCAAGAAATAAGATTAAAAATATAGACGAGCCGCAGGGCATTCCTGAACGTCTCAAGCGGGAAGGTAACCGGGTAGGCCAGTTTTTTGGTTATGTAAACGATGGTTTTTACACTTCCTTGGAAGATGTGCAGAACTCCGTCAAACCCCAGGGGATAACACCTATTCCCGGCGATCTCAAATTCAGGGACCTGGATGGCGACGGCGTCATTACAACAGAAGACCGCCAGCCTATCGGGTATTCAAATACGCCTGAATATGTATATAGCTTTACACCTAGAATGGCCTGGAAGGGAGTCTCCTTATCCGTACTGTTCCAGGGAGTAACTAACGTAAGTTCGAATTTGATACTTACGGAGCAGAATAACGGCCAGCAGATGTACCCGTTCCAGATGGGTCGGTGGACACCCGAAACGGCGTCGACAGCAACCTGGCCCGCACTGCATGCCAGGGGGTATACCGGACTCAATTATCAGCTGAACGACTTTATACTCCAGAATTCAGCCTACCTCAAGATACGTAATGTGGAGATGGCCTGGAACGTGCCTTCAAAATGGACCAGCCGGCTTAAGATTTCAGGCCTGCGCGTGTTTATGAACGGGCAGAACCTTCATACCTGGACCAAATTTAAGATGTATGTAGACCCTGAGAACCTGAATGTAGTTAATCAGACTTTTCCTCTGCAGGCGCTTTACCCATCCTCCAGGGTATACAATTTTGGTGTCAATATAAATCTATAGAACAATGGTAATTTATAAAAGATATATCATAGCTTTTATTGCTATACTGCTGGTACAGGTTTCTTGTAAGAAAGATTTTCTGAACCGTACCCCCGGCATCGAGCTGGATGATGCACGTGTATTTGGCGATCCTGTTCAGGCTGCCCGTTACGCCGATAATGCCTACAATTATCTCATCAATGACTATGTGAGATTCAATGCTTACCGAGGCAGTACTTCACAGGCCTCTGATGAAGCTGTTTCCGGAAATTCCGAGCGTACGGTTACCACACTTAACCGGGGCCTGTATCATGATCATTCAACATCAGCTTCGCTGAATGATATCGGGGATGTATGGGAACGCGCTTACCAGGGCATCGCGATAACCAATAAAATGCTCGATAAGATTGCAGCTGTTCCGCAGGCTCCTATCTTTCCTGCAAGGCGGATTGAAGGCGAAATGCATTTCATCAGGGGTTTTCTTTACTTCGAGTTAACCAAACGTTTTGGCGGCGTGCCTATCATTGATAAGGTGTATGGCGTGAACGACGATGTAAACCTTCCCAGAAACAGTTATGAGGAATGTGTCAGTTTTATGCTGGCAGACATAAACAAGGCCATTGAGCTGCTTGGTAATGATGAGGACGCCGAATATGGCCCCTCAAATTATGGCAGGGCAACCAAAGGCGCTGCAATGGCTCTTAAAACCAGGGCTCTTTTATATGCGGCAAGCCCCTTAAATAATCCACAGAACGACAAGACCAAATGGAAAGACGCTGCAGACGCAGCCAAAGCGCTTATCGATTTTGCGCAGGGAAGGTACTCCCTGCAGGATGAATACAGTAACCTGCTCAATGTGCCGGAATCTCCCGAGTACATAATGATTAAGATCCGCGGTAACCGTGCCATATCGGGCATGTTCCAGGATTTTGCTATGTCGCCGGCCTCGGGCGGCCAGCAGGGGCAGATGAACCCCACACAGAATCACGTAGACATGTATGAAATGAAAGCGACCGGCAAACTTCCCGAAGAGAGCGGTTCAGGTTACGATCCTCAAAAGCCCTATCTGGGAAGAGATCCCCGCTTTTACGCTAATATCTTATACAACAGTGCTCCATGGCAGGGTAAACAGATCGAAACCTGGAGCCAGACTGTAGGCAGTAATATTTTCTATGGGAAAGACTTCGGCAACGAGATTAAATATACTGCAACCCGTTACTATTGCCGCAAATACTGGCCGGAGGTTTACCAGGCTACAGGCGGTTCTACCACGCTCCTTAATTACGTTTTTTTCCGGTATGCAGAGGTACTTCTTAATTATGCGGAAGCTCAGAATGAATACCTCGACGCCCCCGATGCTACAGTTTACAGCGCACTGAACGAAATCAGGAAGAGACCGTCAGTACTTATGCCAGACATACCCGCCGGGTTGAACAAAGAGCAAATGCGCAAAGCCATACGCCACGAACGTGCCATTGAACTTGCCTTTGAAGATCATCGCTGGTATGATATTATGCGATGGAAGATCGGTCCCGAAGTAGTTGCCGCCCCCATGTACGGAATGGACGTGGTAAAAAATACCAACGGAACTTTTACTTATACCAAAGTACTGCTGGGGCCCAACTTTCAAAAGGTTTACGACAGTCACCAGGATCGCTATCCTATCCCCAGGAACGAACTGTATAAAAGCAAGGGTGTGCTGGTACAAAATCCGGGCTGGGAAAATTAGGCGATACTATTCTAGCAAAGAAATCAAGAATTATCTTTATGAAATTTAACAATATCAGATATATAGTTTTCCTGTCGTTCCTGTTTATTACCTGGCTGGGTGCTTCTGCACAAAAGCCTGACGAACAAATAACCATAGACGGGAAGGTTCTCGATAAAAACAGGGTCCCTGTTCCCGGTGTAAATATTTCCGTTCAGGAATCGAGAAAGAGCGTCAATACGGCGGCCGACGGAAGTTTCTCTCTCAGGTGTAGTTCAAGTGACATGATCATCTTTCAGATGCCTGGTTATGCCACGCTGAGAAAGGCTGCTCTGGAACTGGACAGTGCTGCGGTAATACTTACCCCCACCCTGTTATATGCAGGCGATAAAGACAACGTGTATATCCCATTCGGGGTCCGGAAAAAACGGGAGGTCAGTGCTACGATCAGCACGCTCGACGGAGATAAACTGCCGCAGCTCCCTTCTTCTTCACTGAATACAGTACTGGCAGGGAGGCTGCCCGGCTTGTTCATCTATCAGAACGGCTCACAGCAGCCGGGTTATGATGTATCCTCTTTCCTTATTCGCGGCCGTTCATCCTATAATAATAACCAGGAAGCGGTAGTGCTGGTAGACGGAGTGCAGCGGGCATTCGAATCTATGGATCCTAATGAAATAGAAAGTATCAGTGTGCTGAAAGATGCCGCATCTCTTTCATGGTATGGAATGTACGGTGCTAACGGAATTGTTTATGTGAAAACCAAGCGGGGAACAGCATCTGGCACAAAAGTTACTCTTGATGCACAGGGCGGAATACAAACCCCTATGCGGATAGTTAGCCCGCTCGATTCGTATACTTTTGCAAGTCTGTACAACGAAGCCCAGCAGAATAGCGGCATCAGCCCCCTGTATAGTCCTGAAACCTTACAGGCCTACCAGGATCCGTCTTCAGACTCTTATCTGTATCCGAATAATAACTTCATCAACAGCTTTACGAAAGACATTACCCCCGTGCAGCGGTATATTGGTACCATTTCGGGTGGAAATGCTTTTATCAGGTATTATACCATGCTGAGCTTTCTTAACCAGGGAGGTTTTTATAAAGGCGCCGATAACCCCTTATATGATGCCAACACTAATTTCAAAAGATATAACCTCAGGACGAATATAGACCTGCATGTTAACAAATCGCTTGACGTTTCGTTAGATGTAGGCGGTCGTATAACCAATCTGCGTTTTCCCAGGGCCGGAACGGCGAATATCCTTGATGCTATCTACAATACCCCAGCCAATGCCTTCCCTGTACTTAACCGCGATGGCTCTTATGGAGGTACATCACTGTTTAACAGCAACGATAACCCGCTGGCAATGCTGCAGGCCGGAGGCGTAAGCACAGACGTAGGAAGGAATCTCCTGGCAACGATAGATGTAAAGCAGAAACTTAATTCCATCCTGGAAGGATTGAGCCTTAATGCATTGTATTCGTATGATGTACGCGGTTTATTCAGGTATGGGTTCACGCAGTCGTACGAGCTCAGAGAACTTACAAGTGGCGGAACGTATAATACCTACGGAACTGCAGCCATTGCTACTTATGCATCCAACGAGTTCAGGGAAAATTTCAGGAACAATGAGCTTTGGATAGGATTTGATTACGACCGTACATTTGGCGATCACGGAGTTAATTTTTCGACAAGGTTTAACAGCAGGGTGGCCACCACCTTTTTAGCACTCGATGAAAAGCGGCAGGGCATTTCTAACCGGCTCACCTATAATTACAAACAGCGTTATTTCGCAGACCTCATTGGCTCCTATTATGGTTCGGAAAACTTTATGCCAGGCAAAAGGTATGGTTTCTTCCCGGCGTTCTCTGCAGGATGGATACTGTCTGAAGAGCAGTTCCTTAAAAATGCGCATTTCCTCGATTACTTAAAAATAAGAGGTTCTTATGGCCTGATGGGAAATGATGCACTTACTACCCTAAGCAGGAGGTTTTCTTTCAATACTACCTGGAACAGGGGCGGCACAGGATATAATTTCGGAACTTCTTTTGCAGGCGCGAACGGATCTACCGAACGTACACTCGGAAATCCTGACCTCACCTGGGAAAAGGTGACAAAAGCCAGCCTTGGTTTTGATTCAAGGTTAATGAAACAGGCAGTGACGCTAAGTGCTGATTATTTCTACGAAAATCGTAAAGACCTGCTTACGGCTTCTTTGCTCCCTAATATCCTGGGACAATCGCTTGTTGCCGTAAATGAGGGAGAGGGCGAATACAGGGGTTTTGAAACTGATATCAATATCAATAAAAAAATAGGTGCCTTTAATCTGAACCTGTTTGGAAATTATACCTATACCAAAAGCAAGATCGTAGCTATAAACGAAAGTGCCGGCCTGCCGGCCTACCAGAAAAGGGCAGGCCAGGCCATTTCAAGTGTATTGCAAAGCGGTTCTTATATATCATCCTTCCTGAAAGCTGATGGCATCTTTCAGACCCAGGAGGAAATAGACAACGCCCCTGTTCAGCGTTTTTCCGGCACCGTTAAACCCGGCGATATCAGATATAAAGACATAAATAATGATAATGTAATCGATAACCTCGATTTTGTGAATACCGATTACAATTTCGTTCCGAAGTCATTTTATGGGTTTGGCGCATCGGCCTCATATAAGAGTTTTGATATCGCCTTCCTGTTCCAGGGTACCGGCGGCCGTACCATCTCTATTAAAGACCTGATCAATTCAGGCACTAATAATACGGGATACATAAACCAGTTCAGTGTCAACCGCTGGACACCTGAAACTGCAGCCACCGCAGAATATCCGCGCCTGCTTACAGCCGACAGAAGTAACAATACACAAAATTCGGATTTCTGGTTGAGGTCTGGCGACTACCTGAGGCTCAAGAATGCCGAAATAGGTTATTCCCTGCCATCTTCTGTGATCAGTAAGTTCCGTATGTCGTCCTGCAGGTTTTTCCTGAGCGGTCTCAACCTGCTCACATTCGACAGTCTCGGAGACCTGCCGCTCGATCCCGAATTGCCTGAAGCCGGTTATGTTACTTATCCATATATGAGAACATGGTCGCTGGGTGTAAATGTGAAGTTTTAATAAGACAATTATTCAAATGAAAACGAATATATTTTTTCTGATAGCAGCATGTGCAGGTGTTCTTATCTCTTCCTGCAATAAGGATTTTCTCCAGGACGGATCTATACCCGCTGATGGCGATGTAACAGAACAGCAGTTCTGGGGGCATCCAGACTGGTCGCGTAATTTCCTTAATAATATTTATGCCACTGTAGACCATAGATATAACCTGTTAGACAACTGGTCAATGCTTGCCGACGCAACAGATGAGGCTGTTTGTTCTAACCTTAACAGTTCAATAAATAATTTCACGAATGGCACCTGGAGTCCCGTACGTACGGTAGACGATGTCTGGACAGACATGTACAATGGCATCAGGAAGGCAAATCTTTTCCTGGTAAAAGCGCCTGCAAGCAATATCATCCCCTTAGACGGACTTACTTTCGAGCAGGATGTTGCCAGGTTGCGGGGAGAGGCATTTTTCCTGAGAGCGTATTTTCATTTTGAATTGGTTAAACGTTATGGCAGTGCCGTGATCGCTACCCGTGTTTTTAACCAGGATGAGAATCTCAACCTGCCGCGCAACACATTTGAAGAATGTGTGGAACAGATCGTAACAGACTGCGATTCTGCTATAGCAAGGCTGCCGCAATGGACGAAATCCTGGGTAGATGCCAGAAAAGGCAGGGCAACGCAGACCGCGGCCATGGCCCTCAAATCGAGGATATTGCTGTATGCCGCAAGTCCGCAGTATAACCCATCCAATGATCCTGCTAAATGGCAGAGGGCCGCCAATGCCGCTAAAGCGATCATAGATCTGAATCTCCACAAGCTGTATACCTCTTATACCAATATTTTTCAGTGGAACGTATCCGGAGCGGCATATAACGATGAGGTGATCTTTGCTTCTCAGACTTATAACGGTTTTGATCTGGACAGGAACAACGCTCCTGTAAGTTATGATGCCGCGCTTGGCCGTACTAATCCCACACAAGACATGGTAGATGCATTTGAAATGAAAACAACCGGGCGCCTAATTACTGATCAGAAATCTGGCTATAATGAGAATAATCCCTATTCGGGGAGAGACCCGCGCCTTGATATGTCTGTAATGTATAACGGACAAACCTTTAAAAGCAAACCTGTTGAAACCTTTGTAGGGGGAAAAGACGGGCTTGATGTGAATGTCAATGCTACAAAAACAGGTTATTACCTGCGTAAGTTTATCAGTGAGCCGGCTGTTTGGTACGGCGCTACTACCACCAGCAGGAGGCGTCCCTGGGTAATATTCCGTTATGCGGAGATCCTGCTGAATTATGCAGAGGCATTGAATGAAGCACAGGGCACAGCCGCTCTTGCCGAAGTGCTGAAGAGCGTTAACCTTATCAGGCAGCGATCAGGCGTAGCTATGCCTGCTCTCCAGACTACCAATGCCAGTGGAAACGGTTATATGGAACCGACTAAAGAAGCCATCCGGGCCCGTATCCATAACGAACGGCGGGTAGAGCTGTGCTTTGAAGAACATCGCTTTTACGACGTCCGCCGTTGGAAAGAAGGTGAACTGTACTTCAATAAACCTGTAACCGGCATCCGGATAACCAGGAATTCAGATAATACTTACAAGTACGACCGCTTCACCGTTCAGCAAACGCGGTTATTCTCTGAAAAGAATTACCTGTTTCCCATATCGCAGAGTGAGCTCAACCGGGCTTCTGCGCTCGGCCAGAATCCGGGATATTGATCTGTGTTTTAAGCCGTGCTGCATGTAATGCAGTACGGCTTGTTTTAATCTTAATTCATTTTCTTTTTATACCTATTAATAAAACTATTATGCCAGGCAAAAAACTATGGAGCACGGCGTTGCTCCTTAGCATTAATTTTATGGTTTCTGCTCAAAAGAAACAGCCGCCGACCTCATTATCAATTGATAGCAGGGTCGAACAGCTATTGGCTCAAATGAGCCTTGAAGAAAAGGCCGGCCAGCTTAATCAGTATACCGGCGACCGCCTGGCTACAGGTCCGGTTACGGTAAACAGTACTAAATATGAAGATATCAGGGATGGCAAAGTGGGCTCCATGCTTAATGTAAGAGGAGCGAAAGACACCCGCATGGTACAGGAAATCGCCATGCAGTCCCGCTTAAAGATCCCCTTATTGTTCGGGCTGGATGTGGTACATGGTTACAGGGTAACCTTTCCTATTCCTCTGGCAGAGGCAGCCAGCTGGGACCTTAACCTTATCGAGTCGTCGGCAAGGGTGGCGGCCAGGGAGACGGCTGCGGCAGGAATTCACTGGACCTTTGCTCCGATGGTCGACATTTCCCGTGATCCACGCTGGGGGCGGGTGATGGAAGGTGCCGGAGAAGATCCTTACCTCGGATCGCTCATAGCACGGGCAAGGGTAAAAGGTTTTCAGGGTAAGGGGCTGGGTAATCTGGATGCCATCATGGCCTGCGCCAAACATTTTGCGGCCTATGGGGCAGCGATAGCCGGACGTGACTACAATACGGTGGATATGAGCGAACGCTTGTTATGGGAGACGTATCTTCCGCCTTTTAAAGCAGCTGTTGATGCTGGTGTGGCTACCTTTATGAATTCCTTTAACGATCTTAACGGCATTCCGGCCACAGGCAACAGTTACCTGCAAAGGGAAATATTAAAAGGCAAATGGCAGTACCCTGGTTTTATAGTGAGCGACTGGGGCTCAATAAAAGAAATGATTCCCCATGGTTTTGCAAAAGATAATACGGAGGCTGCAAGGTACGCTATCACGGCAGGCAGTGATATGGATATGGAGAGCCGAAGTTATATGCCTAATCTCCCGGCTCTCGTGCAGGACGGTAAAGTGCCTGTTTCCCTTGTAGACGATGCGGTAAGACGTGTGCTCCGTAAGAAATTTGAGCTTGGCCTCTTCGACGATCCGTACAGGTTCAGCGACGAAACAAGGGAGAAGAAAATACTCAATTCTGCCGATAACAGGAACAAAGCCCGGGAGGTCGCCGAAAAAAGCATTGTGCTGCTTAAAAACGAAAACCAGCTGCTTCCCTTGTCGCGCGATCTTAAAAGTATCGCCCTTATCGGTCCGCTTGTCAAATCCAATACCGATATGAAAGGCTCATGGGCTGTTAAATGGGATGATGATCATTTGGTTTCTCTCTATGAGGGTGTTCAGGCAAAAGCCGGTAACAAGACAAAACTGATATTTGCAAAAGGCTGCGGTATCACAGACAGCTCAAAGGCTGGCTTTGCAGAAGCAGTTGAGGCGGCCCGGCAGGCAGATGTTGTAGTGATGGCGGTAGGGGAGGCTTTTGACATGAGCGGAGAGGGGAAAAGCAGGGCAAATATTTGCCTTCCCGGCGTTCAGGAAGACCTTATCAGGGCCGTAAAAGCCACCGGGAAACCCGTGGTGGTAATGATCATGGCCGGCCGGCCGCTGATATTCAACTGGACCGCAGATAATGCCAATTCCATCCTTTATACCTGGTGGCTGGGAAGCGAAGCCGGCAACGCAATGGCAAATGTGCTGTATGGAGACTATAATCCATCAGCCAAACTTCCAATGTCGTTTCCCCGCTCGGAAGGTCAGATCCCAGTTTTCTACAGCTATAAAAATACCGGCCGACCCTCTCTCAACGAAAAGGACATCACTTACAGATCCATATACATCGATCTTCCCAATACGCCTAAATACGCGTTTGGTTATGGGCTGAGTTATACTACTTTTACTATCTCAGATCTTACTATCGACAAAAAGACAATGAAGGAAAGCGATTTCCTGAAAGTAAGCTGCACCCTGAAAAATACAGGTAAATATGCTGGAGAAGAAGTGGTTCAGTTATATCTTCGCGATATGGTGGCTAATGTTACGCGACCGCTCAAAGAGCTGAAAGACTTTCAGAAAGTGATGCTGAAACCAGGAGAAAGCAGGGAACTGTCTTTCGTTATAGACAAAGAGAAATTATCATTTTATGACCGCGATATGAAGTGGGGAACCGAACCCGGACAGTTCAGGGTGATGCTTGGAAACTCTTCGGATAATATAAAGCTGTCTGGCGAGTTTGAACTGGAATAACAATCGTTGAGGCCGTTCTCTCTGCCAGATCCTGTCGCTATATTCTGAGAATAAAAATTAAGGCCCTGTTCTGCAGTCTAAGCGCGTGTCTGTCAGTGTTGTAACATGGAAGAGGGTCTTCAGAATTGAACAAGAAATACAAAAATGAAAAAAATCACTTTTACAGCCGCTTTTCTAATCGCAGTATTACACGCTACAGCACAGATTGTGAGCTTCAGCGACACCGAGATCAGCCGCCTGAAGAAACTCATAAAAAGCGAACAAGAAGTAAAAGCTGCTTTTGAACCATTTCGCGCAGAAGCAAGCCGGTCTCTGGAACAAACTCCAGGACCGGTAAAAACAATAATATCACAAGGAGTGCTGGCAGGTAACCCGGCGAAAACCGCCAGTTTGAAAGCCGTTGAGGATGTAAATAAGATCTATGCTATGGCCCTGATGTTCAGATTATACAATGACAAGGCTTACCTGGAAAAGGCGACGGAGTTCCTGCTGGCCTGGAGCAGGATAAACCAGCCTGAAGGCAACCCTATCAATGATACCAAACTCGAAGATGCTGTAATAGCTTATGATCTTATAAGAAGATACACCAGCGATAACGACCGGTCAGAAATAGACGGTTGGCTGGATAAGCTGGCAGACGAAGAGCTGAAAAGTATTCATGCAAAAGGAAATAAAGGAACTGCTGTAAACAACTGGAATTCTCACCGCTTGAAGATGATCATCCAGATCGCTTATACTTTAAAGAATGATAAGTACCAGAAGCAGGCAGAAGAAGAGCTTAAAGGACACCTGGAAAATAATCTGAATCCCGATGGTTCCACATTCGATTTCCGGGAGAGGGATGCCTTAAATTACCATAATTTTAGTCTTGAGCCATTGCTGAAAGCCTGTATTACCATACAGAGAGCGAAAGGGACAGATTATTTCAGATACCAAACGCCCGCAGGAGCCTCGATAGAACACTCCGTCGACTTCCTCGTACCTTTTGTATCTGGCGAGAAATCGCATAAAGAATACCTGAACAGCAAGGTTAAGTTCGACAGGGACCGTGCAGCTAACAACGAAAAGGGCTTCCAGATCGCAGATTTTGTGCCCGCTAAGGGAATATTCGTGCTTTCTGCCGCCTCCTGGTTTAAGCCTCAGTATCTTGACGTGATAAAAAAAGCAACAGATGACCGGAACTATATCGACTGGCAGCTGGTAGTTAACAGAGTGAGGAAATAATAAGAGCAAAACCAGGTTGTTCCGGTTTATATTTCTTTGGTGTTCTGTTCTATAAGTGCCGCCATCGTTGAATTAAAAGCCTTCAGATCTGGTCCGGACTTGTAAAAAAAATCCAGATCGGCAGCTTCTACACAGATAATGGCTTTTTGCAATACTATTTCTCCATCCGGGGTCAGTTTGATAGTCTTCGCCCTGGTATCTGTGGGGTGCTCATGGCGGGTAATGAATTTCTTCTCTTCCAGTGTCCTCAAAACCTTTGATACCATCATTCTGTCCGCATTACCCTGGTTAGCTATATCGGCCTGTGTAACCATATCACTTTCCCTGGCCAACCAGGCCAGAGCACAAAGCAGTACGAACTGGGTATGAGTCAGGTCCAGAGGATCTAAGACACGCTTTTGTTTTCTCTGCCATAACATGGTCAGCTGTCCCAGAAGATAACCGGGACTGTCTTCGGGCTTTTTAAAATGAAATTCAATTTTTTGGGACATAGTCTTTTTGCAGCATTTGTGAAGAAATCAGTTCAAAATCATGCCGGTCTATCTCGAAGAACCCGAAACGGAATGGATAGCCCCAGCTTTTCTTGTTATGGATAAAATTCAGTCCGGGAATTAAGGGCAAAATGGAAACATCCTCACTTGGCAAAAATTCAATATTACGTCTTGATGGACAAAAGTCCTCAGACACCCGCAACTGATAGATTTCGTCATCAATAACCTTTCCTATAGCGGTAAATTCCTGGCACAGCCCGGGTTTTCCCAGTGTCTGCTTTCCCGAATAATAGATAATGAAATCATCTTTACGCATTCTTTTCAGGGGCGATGCCTTTCCATGACAGGTCTGGGCGATTCCCTCTGCAAGCCCGGTTTTGACATGATCTTTCGATGCCACGATAATCCAGTATTTTGTGTCCCTGTTCATTTCGTTATATTAGTTTGACTTCAGAAAGGTGATGTTGTATCCATCGGGGTCTTTGGCAATAATGATTTTCCCGAATGGTGTTTCCCGGACCGGCCCCAGCAGCGTTACATTCTTTGCTAATAACTGCGCCTGCAGATCCTCTATTTCCCCATCGATCGCGAACCAGAGTGAGATACCATTACCCAGTTCTTTTCCTTCCAGGTTACCGATAGGCGTTCTAATGGCAAAACTTGCCTCACCCTTATTGTATCTGAAAATGCAGGCCTCCGGGTTAGGTATTCCAGCTTCTTCAAACCCTAGTTTGGTGGTGTAAAATTCTTTCGAGGTTTCAAGATCTCTTACTTGAAGGGAGGCAAATTCTAATTTTCTCATCGCATATATTTTTGTAGTCGCAAATATAGTATATATGACTACAATATCTTGAAGCAAGTATAAAATCGATGGTACGATTCATTAGAAGAAAGAATCAAAGTGAAGAATTACTGATTGTCTGTAGATGAAAAAATGAGAACATGTAGAAATTTTATACTTTAATGCGTACGCAGCTGCAGAGCAGCAAGCTGTATGTAGAAAAAGGTTATTTCCTTGTGATAACTTAAAATGGCGATTGCATCACCTCTTTTACACAAATGTAAACGAGCCTTATCTTTTAAGTTAAATTTTTCTAATACCTTATTAATCTGTCCAAACAAATAAATACATTTGCTCTTGTCATCTGCAATGACACCATCAATTTAACAACTAAACTACATCCATGAGAAAAACACTATTCATTTCATTAGTATCGTTAGGCACGTTAGCGGCATGCTCAAGCAACAAAACAAGTGAATCGGCAGACAGCACCAGTCAGTCAGAACAAACCGAAGCTTCTGCAACCGAAGAAGCGGGAGGATTATCAAATCAGCCCAGGTCTTACAATGTTGTTATCACTCCGGATTCCGCACTTTTAGGAAAGCAAAACAATGCGCTTGTAAAAGTTATCGGCGGAACAGCTGTTGCATTACAAGATCCTGAAGGAAAGGATGCCGGCATAGAGCTAACGCTTAAATTAACCGTGACAAATAAGTCTGCTATTGGTGGAAACAGCGTTTCTGTTGGCTATCCGGATTCCCGTTTAAAGCTTGATAACGGAACAAACATTACCGCAGATACAGGAAGTGACTACCTGAGAGCAGATCCTGAGTCGACTTCCAAAGAAGAAAGCTGGACGTATAAACTGCCTGCGGGAACAAAACCGGCAGCTCTTAATCTGTTTATGGATGAAACAAGAGTCTCTGTAAATGTCAAATTAGAAGATAAATAGTTTTATGATAACATCCTGTAGTTAATGCTGCTACAGGATGTTATACATTTCCAGGCAATTCCCCCCTGCTGTTTGCAGCGTCCCGCTGCGACTCTAAAAGCAACAAATATCATAAGACGTCCGGTAAGAGCCCGGCCTAAGCCATATAGTCACCCGGATAACATCGTAAAAGAGTATTTTCTCGCCATGACTCCGCTCGTTGTGAGTCCATGGTGTGTGCGTAGAGATAGCGGGGTGAGTCCACCTTTTTTTAGAGAATACCTGGACTTACCCCAGTGTTATCCCGGTGTCACTCCGGACTCACATGAAGTTAAGGTGCAGCTTGTCCAGGACCGCGTAATAATTTATTTGGGCCTGGTATAATAATATTATAGGTTGCATATACGACAAGTATTCATTCGCAGTACTTTGGATGCTCTTGCTATTATCCGCATTTATAATGCATATAGAGGCGTGCACAGCGATTACATCCCTGTGCATTAAATGCATTTCTCACACATCCTCGCTGCAAACGAGGATTATAGCGAGGCTTTCAACACTCATGAGTTCCCTATTCTCCATTTACAAACTGTTTATTGATCTCATTCAGCAAATATCCTTTCTGGTCAGCATCATACTCCCAGAACATTACCCCGGCCATGCCGTTTTTTAATACATACCGGCATTTGTTTTTTACAGACCATTCATTATCATATGTCATGAATTCATGAGTTTGTTTGTTGAAAATGTAGGCTGCTCGGGCGGGCCGGTCACGATACTCCTTATAATGATTTTTGTTTACCAGGCTGTCTTTTATGAAAGAATAACCCTTGCCGTATTTCTGAGAGATCAGTTTGGCTCCCAGGCCCTTTGATTTCCCGGTCGCGGTTTTCACGGTGCGGCCATAAAAGGCTATCCCCATAACCAGTTTATCCGCCGGTACGCCCGCCCTTATATATGCTTTTACAGCCTTGTCGGCAGAATTATGGCCTTCATATTTCTTAGAGCTTAACAGGTTGGTATGATGTTCTGCGGCTGCATCAGAATAAAAATCGTAAGTCATAATATTTATATAATCGAGGTAATGCTGTACCTTATCCATTTCGGTATGCTCTAAGAAAGCGTTGAATCCTCCGACTGCGGTAGTGAGTAATTTTGTTTCGCCAGTCTGCTTTTCAAGTTTGAGCAATTCTTCTTTCAGGGTTCTGAACATGAGGGTATAGTTCTGCCTGTCCTGCGGACGGAATATATTGCCCTGTTCTCCCTGCAATCCCGGGTATTCCCAATCAATGTCTATGCCGTCAAGCCTGTACTTTCTTATCAGATCAACGGCGCTTCCGGCAAATACCATCCTGGCAGAATCGCTGAGTACGGCATCTGAAAAGTTTTCGCTCCACGACCAGCCTCCTATGGAGACCAGGATCTTAAGCCGGGGATTAACCAGTTTTAATTGGTTGAGCTTGCTGAAATTGACGGTATCTGTTTTCTCGTTGTCCAGAAAGACTTTGCCGTTTTTTATGTTTATAAAAGCATAATTGATATGTGTGAGCTGTTCCGGCTTAATCAATTCTGTATTGATCAAACCTTTGTATCCGCCTGCATAACCAATAATAACGGGCTCTTTACCAGTGTTTTCGGTGCAGAAAGCGAGGGTGTCAAGACTCCAGATCGAGATAAGACAGACCTTCAGAATTAAGTATTTTTTCATGGTGAACATTGGCATCAATGTTAATTTTTGTTTGTTATATCTTTAATCTTATGTTTCCTCTTTCCATTGTGCGTACCAACAGTACCACAAGGATGGCTGTTACAAAAGATCGGATAATCCCTGCTGAACCAGAGTTAAACGGAGCGGGATACCATGTATCAGTCAGGTCGAAGAAAGAATATAAAAGGTAGGGAATGAGGTAACAGGTAAGCGTACTTGTCCCTGCACTGTGTATTATTTTGAAATAGCTTTTTTTGCCTTTGATATCAGTAAGAAAGTAGATCAGGCCAAATGAAACAACACTTATTCCTGCACAAATAAATACCCATGGCGGGGTAGAATAGATCTTTGATATGCCACCGGTATAAGGGCGGATGACATTGCCTGACACGATCAGCATAACGCCTGCAGCGAGTAAAGGTATAATGAACAGCTTTCCTGAGGGCTTCTGTAAATAAAATAAAACGCTGACAGTACCAGCCATGATCAGTGTTTCATTTGATGCATCTCCAATGACAGGCAGGGAGGGGAGCAGGCCCGTATGATTAAGTACATTGATCGCTGCAAATAATAAAAGCGCCAGCACCATAACAAGCGGCTTTCCTCTGAATACCAGGAACAGTACAGAGCAGACGAGGTAAGCCCAGCCTATTATCCCAAGTATGCCCCACCAGGAGGGCTCCATTCCATGGGGCGCGGCCGGGCTTCCGCCTCTATATAAAAAAGCCAACGAGATAAGCAGCAAAATACCCGATATATTAAGTAAGTATCTCCATGGACGTGTTATACGAGCGGGATAATCCAACCAGATGAGGAAAAACGCAAAGGTGCTGAGAATGGTAAAAATGGGTTTAGGCAGTATTGCAGATGTACTGTAACCTTCCATATTGACATGGAAAAATCCCATAATGATTAATGCAGACGAGCGTAACAGTATATAAGCAAGTGTTTTTAAGAATGGCTGACCTTTGTCGATCCTGGTTTTTAAAGCCAGTGGAAGAGATAGTCCGACTATATACAGGAATGCCGGAAAAATGGTATCAGCAAACCCCATTCCGTCTGCATACGCTTCAGTATGGCCAATCCAGGCGGGTATATGGCTTACACCGGCCATATCGTTTACCATTATCATGAGGAACATTGTAATAGCGCGGAATACATCAATAGAGCTGAGCCGGGTGGGGGAAATATCAGTCATCTGAAATTGATTAAAGCTAATAAGTACTAAAGATAAAAAAGCACGGCAAGGATGCCGTGCTTATAACCAATTAATATAAATACCGGCGGGAAGATTAGATATATACTATCCCGGAGCCGGCAAAGGGAAGTCAATGAAAGATTTAGTGCCGGGCATCTTCCTCTTACTCGACAATTTTATCTAAAGGAGCCACATTATTTTCATACCCCGTATAGCCCTTATTCTGGTTTATTACCCCTGTAGTATTAAACCGCTGGGCTGATGCCGGGATTGGCCAGAGCACATGATAGGGTGCCATTTTGAAATTAACGTTAGACTCTGTTGGTACCTGCTCCCTGTAAAAAACGTTCTTTTCGATTACCCTGTCGTACAGGAAATTGTTATCAGAGAACGTAGTCATATTATACGTTTTACCATTGTAAGCAGGTTTGCCGGTGCTGGCGAAGATATAGGCTATCCTTGTAAGTTCAGTTTTACGGGGTTCTTCATAAAATAACTCGCGGGCTCTTTCATCCAGGATGGTACCTATATCGATCAGGGCCGAATTGCTAAGCAGCTGCGCATTAGCCCGGGCCCTTACGGCGTTAATATCGGCCATAGCCAGTCCCAGATCCCCTTTCCAGTAATAAGCTTCTGCACGCAGCAGATAGGTTTCGGCAAGCCGGAATACATACCAGTCTGTGTTGATACCTCTTG
>Ga0265780_10000341_pt1 | contig 73280 bp, 56 predicted proteins | sample P1T30metagenome_FD_192432 | JGI IMG/M metagenome (GOLD analysis project Ga0265780, IMG submission 192432) | Plant litter microbial communities from East Loma Ridge, Irvine, California - P1 T30 | ecosystem: Environmental > Terrestrial > Plant litter > Unclassified | place: USA: California...
CCGTCGAATCATCTTAAAAATTCAAAAAATGCACCGCCACTTTATAATATACAAGCCCTGGGGCTACCTGAGCCAGTTTGTGTACAACCTTAAGCGTAACAAAAAGCTGCTGGGCGAACTGCATGATTTTCCGGAGGGTACTATGGCTATTGGCCGCCTTGATGAAGACAGCGAGGGCCTGTTGCTGCTTACTACCGATGGTATGATGAGCGAAATGGTGCGCAGCAAAAAAGTAGAAAAAGAGTATTACGCACAAGTAGACGGGCTTGCTACCCACGATGCTGTAAAGCAATTGCAGGAGGGCGTTGAGATAGGATTTAAAGGCACGCGCTATGTAACAAAACCCTGTAAGGCGTTTATATTGAACACCCCCCCTGCCCTGCCAGAACGTGGAAGGAAAATCAGAGACGAGCGCCATGGCCCTACATCATGGATATCTATAACGGTTACCGAAGGCAAATTCATGCAGGTACGCAAAATGACATCAGCAGTGGGGCTGCCCACACTCAGGTTGGTGCGGGTACGGGTGGGCAACACACAACTGGGCACCCTGCAACCCGGCGATGTTGTAGAAGTTGCTGCCATAGATATTTAATATTACATAACAAGATTTAGCAAAACTTTACATATAGGTTAGTTTTTAAAGGGGTATCTTTAATCATACACCCTGTTTATGATTAAAAAATACGCCATACTGTTACTGCTGCCTTTTGCGGCCCTTGCACAAAAAACCATTGAAACCGACAGGCCGGACCAAACAGAAACTGCTGCTATTGTACCTGCAGGAATGCTACAGGTAGAAAGTGGGTTTCTGCACAAAAAAACAGCTTCGCACGACAGTGAATTCGAGCTGCCCGAAACACTTTTTAAATTTGGCCTTAACGAAAATCTTGAGTTAAGGCTTATAAATACAGTACTTTACAGCGCCGCCGCCGATAGCACGGCTTTTGGGCTACAGCCTGTAACGATAGGTTTAAAAGTAAATTTATGGAAAGAAAAAAAGGCACTCCCGGAAACATCATTGATAGTACATATGCAATTGCCAAAAGTGGCGACTAAAAATTTTCAGGCTCAAAATTTAGCTCCGGAAATAAGGCTGCTGTTTCAAAACAAGCTTAATAGCAATGTAGAACTGGGCTACAATATTGGCGTAAGCTGGGATGGCGATACTCCCGAACCGGAGTATGCTTACACCTTTGCGCCCGATTTTAAATTAAACAGTAGCCTTAGCGCCTATATCGAAACCTTTGGCTACCTGCCCTCTCATAAACACGCCGACCATTGGGTAGACGGTGGTTTTAAATACCTCATAACAAAAGATGTGCAGGTAGATCTTTCGGGTGGGTATGAATTATCCTCACACCAGAAACACCATCAGTTTTTTGAGGCGATTGGGGTATCGTTTAGGATATAATGTTATTAGTCTACCAACTCTATATTCTTAGCATATTACTCATTATCAGATAGTTTTGACGTAAATTTCTCTAGAAAGATTATGATTTAATATTCAAAATTGCGAAGTTTGCAATATTAACAACGCAAACTACACTCCTTTTGGAAAGTACGGTACTTATACTCGCAGGATTTATAATCGGAACATTTGGCACACTCATTGGTGCCGGTGGCGGCTTTATACTCGTACCCCTGCTTCTCATCTTTTACCCTGAACTGGGTCCTGAGTTAATTACGGCTATATCTATGGCGGTGGTTTGTGTTAATGCTATATCGGGCACTATGGCCTACGCACGCTCCGGCAGGATAGATTATAAGGCCGGTATTACCTTCGCGCTGTTTACCATACCCGGCTCTATTTTGGGGGCACTTACAGTAAAATACATCCCACAAAAACTTTTCAACCTCATATTCGGCATATTGCTTATGGTGCTCGCCTCCTACCTTTTGTACAAAAACCGTACAAAGGCACCACAGCTTGTGCTCGCTACAGGTGGTAAAAACTTTAAACACCATATACTCACAGATCGCGAAGGTGTAACGTATAAATATTGCTACAACGGCACTCTGGGCAATGTAGTAAGTGTACTGGTTGGCTATATATCTCCTTTGTTGGGTATTGGCGGAGGTATTATACATGTGCCTGCCATGGTAAACTGGCTAAAATTTCCGGTGCATGTAGCGACTGCTACGTCTCATTTTATACTTGCGGTAATGGCTACAGTAACCGTTATTACCCATGCCAGTATGGGTACTTACGAAAACCCCGAAACCGTGCGTATGGTGCTTTACCTGGCTATTGGCGTGGTTCCCGGTGCACAGCTCGGCGCTTATTTTTCTCACAAAATAAAAAGCCACGTTATATTGCAGGTACTATCAGGATGTATGATATTAGTAGGTATACGTATTTTAATTAATGCGCTTTAAAACGTATTAATTGCTTACTTTTGCAAAAAATATTTTAAACCATGAAATTTAAGCACCGCCTTGCTTATTATCTTTTTGGCCTGTGCCTTGGAGGCTTTTTAGTTGCCTTTATTTTTACAGGCCGCGGACAGGATTTTTGTTACCTGCCAAACTGCAGGGTACTTAAAAACATTCGCAGCAAAGGTTTTACCGTATCTAAAGAAGCCCAGGCTAAATTTAATGAGAACTGGGTAACAAGTGACGACATAAAAAAGACACTTGAGTATGGCGACATCGATTTTGATAAGAGTAACAAGCAGGAAAAAGGTGGCGGCAAATTATATATTATTCAGGGCCGCAATGCTAAAAATGAGCCGATTACTATTGAAGTTGTAAATTTTGAAAATCGCGCTGTTTTAAAGGACATAAAAAAACAGTAAATTTTTATCTAATTTTATTGTTAATATAAATTCTAAGTGTATATTTGCACTCGCAATAACAAACAAGGCTTGCCTTGAAAATATTGCAACATTGGGGCGATTAGCTCAGTTGGTTCAGAGCATCTCGTTTACACCGAGAGGGTCGGGGGTTCGAATCCCTCATCGCCCACCACAATTCAGCTTTATATCATTATAAAGTAAGTTAAATCACAGAAAACCTGCACTTTACGAAGTTGCAGGTTTTTTTATTTCATCCCCTGCACAGTCAAAATTTACAAAAATGGCCATAATTTATGGCACATTTTGTGGCACATCACAAATTTTAAAAAATGTGCCACAGAAATCGATGTAACATTTTGACTGTCAACAGGTAAACCTGCTTAACGACTTGATTTGAGGACGCTATAATTCTAATTTTATTTATTAATTAAAATGTTGAATTATGTTAGCAACAAGTTTTGGGTTAACCTTCTTTCTGAAGACCCCACGAAAAGAAAACAATCTTAGATTAATTTATCTAAGGATTACAGTAGATGGAATCCCGAAAGAAACATCCACCAAACAACGTTGGGATGTCACCAGATGGGATCAGTCAAAAGAACGGGCAACCGGAAACAAAGAGGATGCACGTACCACTAATTTCTTCCTGGAAACGATTGAAATGAAAATCCAGCAGTACAGGAATGACCTCGTGTATTCCGGTCAGCTTATTACAAGTGAAAAGCTCATGGATTATGTTTTAGGAAGGACAGCATCAAAGGCAAAGATCGTACAGGAGTTCCAGCTACATAACGACGAGCTGTTAGCTTTAGTTAAAATAGGCGAATATGCGATAGGCACACACGTCCGTTTTGAGATCGCTAAAAAGCATCTAAAAGAATTTGTGCGGTACAAGTACAATGTGGATGACATGGAATTCAGAGAACTCAACTATGAGTTTGTCAAAGATTACGAGTTCTATCTCAAGACGGTTAAAAATATCAGCAACAATACCGCTGTAAAGTACATCACCAACTTCAAGAAAATTGTACTTCGTGCTATTGACAAAGAAATCATAACCAATGACCCTTTCAAACGCTTTAAGGCTAAGAAAATCAAGGTGCATAAGAAGCCGCTGAGCGCCCATGAACTTTCGCTATTAGAAAACCATACTTTCTCCACTCCACGTCTTACTACAGTACGTGACATCTTCGTGTTCCAATGCTATACCGGGCTGGCCTACATTGATGCCTTTAACCTAAAGAAGTCCGATATCAAGTTAGGTATTGACGGAGAAATGTGGATAATCAGTGAAAGGCAGAAAACCGGTGGGACTATTAATGTCCCATTGTTACCTAAAGCAAAAGCAGTCATGGAACGCTACAAAGACCATCCTATCTGCCTGCAAAGGGAATCGGTATTGCCGGTAACCTCTAATCAGAAAATGAATGAGTACCTGAAAGAAGTAGCTACGCTGTGCGGCATTGAAAGCACACTAAATACCCATAAGGCCAGGCGCACCTTTGGAAGTACTGTGACGCTCAATAATGATGTGCCAATCCATGTGGTAAAAGAATTGCTGGGGCACCAGTCTGTTAAGCAGACCGAAGAGTATGCCATTACCGAGCAGCAATCAGTAGGACGCGAAATGAAGCAATTGCAGCTGAGGCTGAATACTAAGGAAACTACAGCCGAGCCGCCTTCATTGGATATCGTATCCAAAATGCAGCAGGAAATACAGGAACTAAAAGTACTGCTTGCTCTGTCTCACGGGGATCATAATCTAAAAAAAGCTTAATCATGGAAAATAATTTTGTAGAAATCGTTCAAATCATAAAACAATCCCGCGCGAATGCGATTAAAGCTGTAAATGCTGAACTGATAAACCTGTACTGGAATGTAGGCATGTATATTAGTAATAAATTAAAGCATGCCGATTGGGGAGATAAAACTGTTGCTGACTTGTCAGCGTACATTCAGCGCAATAATCCGGAACTTAAAGGCTTCAACAGTAGAGGCCTGTATAGAATGATACAATTTTATGAATCGTATCCTGAAAATCACAAGTTGATAACTTCCTTAGGAAGTTTGTTAGATACTGAAAATCAACGTTCTGTAATTGTGTCATCACTGATGACACAATTTACGGCAATAGATATAAAGGACAGTACACTTGCGAAAATAAGCTGGACACACCATATGACTATTTTCTCTCGATGTAAATTAATGGAAGAACGAGAATTTTATATTAGAATATGCATCCGCGAAAGCTATAGTGTCCGTGAACTTGATCGTCAGATTTCTTCCAGTTTATTTGAACGGGCGATGACGAGTGAAAATTCTAAATCTGTTACTAAGTCACAATCTAATACTGGTATCCAACAAGTCTTTAAAGATAGTTACGTTTTTGATTTTCTAAATCTGCCGGAGAAGCATAGTGAGGATGATTTGCAAAAAGGGCTTTTAAATAGGATGAAGGAATTCATCCTAGAACTTGGCCGTGATTTTATCTTTATCGGTAATGAATACAAACTAATGGTGGGTAATAGTGATTTTTACATTGACTTATTGTTTTATCATCGGGGTCTACAGTGTCTTGTTGCCTTTGAGTTAAAAGCGGGTAAATTCAAACCGGAGCATATAGGGCAACTTAATTTCTATCTTGAAGCACTTGATAGGGATGTAAAAAAAGAACATGAAAATCCAAGTATTGGTATTCTACTTTGTAAAGACAAGAATAATCAGGTAGTTGAATATTCACTGAGCAGAAGTCTTTCTCCAACAATGGTTGCAAAATATCGTACGCAGCTTCCTGACAAGGAACTGTTACAACAAAAGATGAATGACGTTTTTGAGATTGAGGATCACGATTGATAAGTAACAAGAAGAGGTGTAACCAAATAGGCTACACCTCTTTTCTTTGTTCAATAATACCACATTGTTCAGAAGATTATATGATATAAAAATCAAACTATTTGTGGCGATTGCATTATATTTTAGCATTCAAAGTATTTTCCCATGTTATTCAAAACTCACTTTTGGCAGACTCTCTATAATATCTACCGTTTGCACACTTACGCTAATAACACTTAGCAATAAATCCAGTATGTAGGCTGGGCTATTATGTTCTTTCGCCCAGTCGTTAGGGTCGTTTTTAATGCCGCTTTTATCATCAGTTTTTATTTGATAACGCTCTATAATCCAATCTATCGCACTTTTACCGTTTACTACATACTCATACGCCTTTGCAGGAATATTATTTATAGTAATGCGACTATTGTATATAATAGTTTCATTTTGACCTTTTTTAAGGAAACGCATTTTTTGTACTTCATAAAACGTAAATGCATCTATGCGTAAATTATCTTCCGGCAGGTTTACAATCACACCCGATGCGGCAGGCTGGTTTTCGTAGTTAAGGTGCAAATTAGCAAGCTGGCGGCCTGCATTGCTAAACTTCCAAAAATCACGTACATCTTCTACAAGTGGCAGGCGGGGCAGCATCTTTTTAAGGTCGCTAGCAAAGGTTGTGCGATACTCGTTACTATGTAAAAAGCCGTAAACATAATAAAAAATATCTTCTTTGGTAATACCACCTTTCTTAATACCATACTGCTGTATTGCGCGGTGCAATATAAAATCGCTTATTGCATCTCGGCGGGTATATTGCTGGCCGCTGTTGGTATTAAACAGGTCATCTTGTGCGATATTATTTTCTTCGTAATAGTATAGGGGGAAAGTTTGACAACCTCCATTACCTGTTTTAGAAAGACAATAGTCAGGGATGTAATTGGTTATGAACATGGAGAAACCTAAATTACCTTGTCCCGTTAAGCTAATTACAACATTATCAAATTTATCTGAAGGAAAAAACTTAGAACTTAACCCAGGACTTTCAATAAATGGTTTATCATAATATAAGTTAAGTTTTGTAAAGGGTCTATAAGATCCTATGCGAAATACACTTTCATTAAACTTATGTTCAATATTTTTAAATGCATCCTTTCGTAATGAGCGAGTCCAACTAATTTTAGTAGTGTCAGCATCTACAAAATCTTCAATTTCTAGATTGGCATCTGTTTTCTTCGCTGCCAAATATTCATTTTTCTGTGTGTTATAAAATGTTATCATCTCGCTCATTTTGTTCTCTACAGTTTTCTTTGAAAAGTTATAAACCCAAAAATCGCGCCCTGTATTTACTCCAACCGCATAAGCATTAAAAAATGTTTGGGTTTTAGTATCAAATTTTTTTTCCGGTGCTAAAGCAATGAATGTCTCGAAAGATGAACTTCGCAGATTTAACCAGTCACCTTCAACATTAGGGTATAATCTTTTGAATGGTATATTTTCATTAGCAAAAGTTTTAAAATTTCTTACTATTTTTAGTTTCTCTTCTGTTTTTAAATAATCTCCGATATCATGGTAATGTATAATTGCTTTTTTATTTGTTGTTTCAGGGTTTTTAACTAATAATGTTATAGCTATGGTATTTCGTGAACCGCTACCAAATATCTTCCCACCCTCCCTACGACTAAGTTCGCCACTGGTACGCTGATTTCCGCGCAGGTTCAAAACATAGATGCTGGTAAATTCCTGTTCTAAATTTTTACGGAAACCATCGGTACTATTGTCGTCTAACCAAGAGCCATTTGATACAAAACAAATTATACCACCATTTTCATTATTCTCATTTATCCTGTCGGTACTCCAACGAAAGGCTTTTATATATGCATTATATAGCGATTTATTTAGCCCAGCCGATGATAGTTTCGCATATGTATTAGCAATATCATTATCTAATTTTGGATAAGATTGATTTTGGGCATTATCATTAGCTGATTTTTGTCCAATAGAGTACGGCGGATTGCCGATAATAATCCGTAATGGTGCTTTTTGCTGTGCCTCTACACGTGCGCTGTTTTTAGGGAACATATCATCAAATAATTGCTCGCTCTTTTTGGATTCCCCAAGCTGAAAGGTATCAGTAAGCACTATTCCGTCAAACGGTATATATTTTTCTTTGCCTATACCGTCATCAGGGTCAGGCGTGGCATCATGAAACGCATTTTCTATGTTAATGGCAGCAATGTAATAGGCCAGCAATACAATTTCGTTAGCGTGTATTTCATGGCGATACTTGCGCTCTAAATCTTCTTCTTTTATAAGGCCGCTTTGCAGCAGTCGCGTTATAAATGTGCCTGTACCTGTAAATGGATCAAGTATGTGTATGTTCTCGTCGGTAAGGCTGCGGCCAAATTCTTTATGTAATATATCGTTAACGCTCTGTATTATAAAATCTACAACCTCTACCGGGGTGTATACAATACCCAGTTTTTCTACGAGCTTAGGAAACGCTGTTTTAAAAAACTTATCATACAGCTCTATAATAATACGCTGTTTGCCCTCGGCATTATTTATACCACCAGCACGCATTTTTACACTATCATAAAATTTTTGTAGGGCTTCAGTGTCTTTTTCAAGGCTTTGTTCCTCTAATAAGTCTAACATGGTTTGCATACTTTGACTCATGGCATTGTTCTTAACAAAGCTGTACCCCTCAAACAAGGCATCAAATACCGGCCTTGTTATAATGTGCTGTGAAAGCATTTCTATAGCCTCAGAAGTAGTAATGCTTGGGTTAATATTCCGGTGCAACCCGTTTAAAAACTGCTCAAACTCCTTTTGGTGCTTAACATCATCTTTAATAAGCTTAGCAATACGCTCGGTTTGGCGTTGCGCAATTTCCCCTACAGATTTTGCCCATTGCTCCCAATAATTACCTTTGCCCACTTTCTGCACCATTCGGGCATATATTGCACTTTGTAATTTGTCAAACTGTATAGCTAACTGTTTTGCTATTTCGTTAGAGTTTACGTTACTGTCGCCAAGTTCTTTTTTTACAGGGTTACCCTCACTATCAAAACCATATTCTGAACCGCCTACTATAATTTGACTTGGGCGATTTTGATTAAGGTCTATTTTGTTTACAATTGCTTCAAAGCGGTCATCATGTGCACGTAATGCATTTAATACCGTCCATACCACTTTGTAACGTTCGTTATCGTCTAATGCTTTACTGGCCTCTACGTCTGAAGGTACAACAATTGGTATAATTATATAACCATAATTCTTTTTGTTTGCACGGCGCATTACCCTGCCCACACTCTGTACCACATCTACCTGCGAGTTCCGTGCAGAAAGGAACAATACAGCATCAAGAGAAGGTACATCTACACCCTCGCTAAGGCAGCGCACGTTTGTAAGTATGCGGCATTCCTGCTCATCAGGCTCATCTTTAAGCCAAGAAAGGAGCTCATTACGCCTCGTGGCATCCATTGTGCCATCTATATGCTTAGAAGCAGTGTGCTGCATACCTTTTTGAGCTTCGACAGGCAAAGTATTTATATAGACCGCCGCAGCATCGTTAAAAGTATTTGTAATTTTTTTGGAATCGTCTATACTTCTGCAAAAGGCAACGGCGCGGCGCATAGGTTCGGGGTCGCTATCTTGAGCGACACCCATCTCTACAAGTAATTTTTTTGAAAGCGCATTAATACATCCTATGAGCTTACCAGGGCTATCAGCATTAATCTCATTTCCACCGTCGGCAATCATTCTTTGTACCGCAGGAGGTACATCATTTTCATTTAATGTAAGTATGAGCACTTTATAATCTGTTAACAGTTTCTCCTGAACGGCCTCACCAAAGCCTATGCAGTACATTTCCTTACCATACATAGCAACATCGTCCATGGAGCATAGCAACGCCTCGGCCTGTGCCGCCTTACTCTTTGCATTTTCATCATAAAGGCGTGGTGTTGCCGTCATGTAAAGGCGTTTTTTTGAAGATATGAAATCGTTGTTATGCACTTTAGTAAAAGCACTCTCGTCTTCCCCAGCAATTGTTACGCCCGTGGTACGATGTGCCTCATCGCAAATAATTAGATCAAATTCGGTAAACTCTGGCTGTACCTTAGCCAATTCTTTTTGGGCTTTGGCAATAACATCTATACTTTGGTAGGTGCTAAAAACCACAGTCATACCCTTGCTGATACTATTTTTAAGCGCAGCAAACTGGTGTAAGATATTTTCTACATTAGTAGAAGCAGGCAATGCCAAATCTATTACCGACGAGGTATCTATATCCTCCAGTTTTTTACGGTTCTTTGTGATTTCAGGGTCAGAGCAAATACAAATGGCATTGATAGGCTCTAAGGCATCGGCATACCACTCATTAAGCGTTTGCCCTAGTAATGCAATCGAGGGTACTAAAAACAGTATAAAGCCCTTACCGCCGGTTTCCTTTTCGGCGATGCGCAAAGAGGTAAATGTTTTGCCCGTACCACATGCCATTATGAGTTTACCACGATTGTTATTTAAAAAGTGAGTGTGGGTATTTTCTACTGCTTTTTCTTGGTGTCTTTTAAGTATTTTTTTTGGTGTTCTAGCCTTTTCGCCAGTAATATCGTTATCTAACTTGACCCAATTCAGTGGAGCTTCTTTTAAATCGGATAAATTTATTCTGCTTACGGGCGGATGCTGATTATTTATGGCTTGTACAGCATTAGCACCCCATTTGTTAGTGGTATTAATCCACAGGCGGTGCGCAAAATGGTGTACAGTGCCGTTTTCATCTTTAAAATTTCTGCCCGATGTAGTAATAAAACTATCTACAGCGGGTTTATCTATTGTGCTGCTTTCCTGATAGCATTTACATTGTATAGCCCAGTAATCGCCCTCTATGGTAAATGCAACTAAATCTATACCCGTATCGCCGCCGCCCAGTTCATCCCTGCCGGGAAACTCATTCCATAGCCATACCTTTTTAAACTTATAAGCATACTTAGGGTCAGTAAGCAAATAGGCTTTCATAAGGCGTTCAAAGCGTGCGCCTTTGTCCTGCTGACTAAAAGCTATTGCACGATATTTTTCTAATACAGTATTGAAATTATTTAGCATTTTTATTGTGTTGTATTTGCATTCCGGCTTGTATTATTGGGGTAATTATCCCTAGTTTTGGCACTTCCTGAACTTCATATAGCTCTCCATTTGCGATAAGAAATGATTGAGGTTTTTTTAACTGAGTTTGAAAATCAGATATTGATTTATTTACCACTATCAAATCATTTCGCTGCTTATTCATGGCTTCTATGAATAATTCTTTTGTATTAGTCAGATTTTCAATTTTTACATCTTTAGTAGTTGTAAATATGTCAAAGAATTGCTTACTATCCTCAGTTCTTCTTATATCATGGAACATATCCATTTGATTAGATTTTAAAATATCAATACTTTCTAAACTTAGGGTACTAAATGATTTTTTTAAATTTTCTAACAGCCCATCATTGTATTCGCCAGCGTATTTAAACTCCAAAAGTTTCCCTTGAATGTACATACTATGCAAAGTTAGATAATACTGCAGGCTTAGTTTCATGTCTTGCGTATTAGTATATTCTTTTAGTTTTAGACTTTTTCCGTAGAACAGTATTAGTTCAATTATCTCATTATTAAATCTTATAATATTGCTAAGGATTGAATTTTTATAATCTCTATTTTCAATTAGCTCGAAATCTGCTTGCGCCCTTGAAAGAAAAGAAATTATTGATTCTATCTGAGCATGTTTTTTTATAAACTCTAATTGCAATAATTTAGAAACTATCGTCTTGATTTCATCTAGGCTTTCATTAATTTTTGCCAAGTAATGCTGGCGTATAATCATTGAACCAATATTTACAGCCATTAATGGAGCTGACATTCCTAAATTAGATACATATTTACCGTGTTTCATAATCTTTCCTGCTTTACCTATAATAGCCGTACCTTGCCCATTTCCTAATTTCATTATTGTACCCGAAACGCCTTGCGGAAAAACAAATTTGTATGAGTTAGCTAAAAGACCGTTAGATACAATTTCAGGCATTGAACTTCCAATATTTCTAAGAAAAGTTTCCGCTTTTGAACCTGTACTTTTTTTTATTAAAGAAGTATTACTGTCAAGAATTTCAAATGAGAATAAATTAGTATTATCTAAAGGGTCTGTTAAGTTAAAGGCATAGTCCTCTTTTATAAATTGCTCTATCTCATTTCTCTCAGGTAAAACAAGATTTTTGAGGTTTGTTTCTACTATTTCAACTTTATTAATAAGTTCGTCTATTTTCTGATTGGAATTATTGGTAAAAGTTTTTTCTAAAAAGTTTATTTTATTATAAATTTCCTCAGTTCTCTCACTTGATTTATCAATGCCTAAAAGCTTTTGTAAAAAATTATATTTCATAATTGTGGTGGTGGCATGTGTGTATTGTACTGTTTTTTTTATGTCGGTAAATATAATCAAAGAATGGTAATAGAGGTTAATGGGATAGTTCAGAACGATTATAATTATACGACGACGTATATATATCATTTCAAAAGAACAGTAACTCCACTTCACTTCTGTAACCCGGATGATAGGAAGGCGTATATCGAATATACCCTTTAACCTGAAGTTCCTTAAAGTATTTGTGATAGGTCGGCAACGTTTTTATGTGTGAAAGCGCCATGATTTTGCTTCGGCTGACCTTTATTATTTTGGGTTGACCTTGCCTGTAACCAAGATACAGAATAGCACTCAATAAGGCAAAGTGCCATACATTTAACGATGTATCACGCTCAAATAGCTTTAGGTACTTCAAGAGGTTATGCAACTCCATTGGTACATTTATTTGTCATTAAACAAATTCATAATATCTGTCCTGCTGTAGTAGTAGGAACCCAATACTTTTTTAAAGCGGATCTTCCCGGTTACCCGCAGATTCTGCAACGAACCAGCCGAAATATCTAACAGCTTACGAACCACACGGCTTTTAAGCCATTCCAATGTCAGCTTATTATTTTGGTCTTTTTTGGAATCCTCTATAATCTTACGGAAGTCGTTCATCATGACAAGGCCAAATTGCCTCAAGTCATCTTTAGTGATATACTCGCTCATTTTTACCGGTATTATAAGTTTATCCCCTAAAATAAGTTTACTGATTGTCCGCATTATAATACTGCCCTTCAATGGCAGCTGATGTCATTGAAGGGCAATGGAAACCAAAAGGCACTCCCTTCCTGCGTCGGGAAAGGCTTTTAGTTTTTGGAGCAGTATTGCCGATTTACAACTACACTCCTTCGTCGCTTCGCTGCAAAACGGCATTCAAAATGCGTGAGATAGTTCGCCTATCTCTTCCTTCCCCTTGACCTTTTTTTCATTTGCCGTGCAAATTCCTCTTCTTCATAATCTTCACCTGCCGTTTGCGGCGGTAATCCACCGAAAATATCCGATATAGCATTGGCAGCATTTGAAAGCGATGGATTGCTTTGATTTTCAGAAATTTTATTCTGAGTAAAAGATTGATTGGTATTGGTAGCCAATTTTTCTGAACCTGGAGTTTGTAAATCAATTTTTGGTTTTATCCCTTTATTCCACCAGTCATTAAATACACCGGCACTCAGATTTTTTGCAAGCTGCGAGCCATTCCATACCGATCGGGATTGGTGGTCAATAAATGTAATGCCGTAAATACGGTTGTCGGCTGTCCGCCTTAAAACCGTATTAATACCAACGTTTTTTAATCTTGCTTTGAAGTCGTCCTCTCCGGTGGCAGCTTGTATAGTTTTTTCAATGGTGGTTTTAAGTGTTGACCTGTCGGAACTGTTTTGCATTTGCTCATTTGATCTATTAAAATGCAGTTGCATTTGCTCATAACCTGCGCTTTTACCGAAGAGAGAAGCCTTGAAAGGATTGCTTGCCTTTTCGACTTTTTCATTGAGCATAAAATATATCAGTCCCTGACGGGGAACTCCATTGTATTGCCCTTTGACTTCTTCGGCAGTGATGTTGAACAATGATAGCAGTGCATTGTAGGCGCCGAGTGTGGTGTATTGGTAGTATTTCGGCAGGTAACGGATGACGGCAGCCATCTGGCTTTTGATATCACCGGCCTTATAATCGACCGGTTTAAAAATAGGTTTGGTACGGTTCTGCTTTTTATCAACAGCACTTTTTAAGTTGTAGTGCCGTTCCAGTTCCCGGCAGGCTGCCATAGAACGTCTTTTTTCAAAGGCATCAGATATTTTCCTTCCGTCTTCATCCACACAAACTGTTACAATATGGATGTGGGTACGCTCAATATCATTGTGTTTAAACACAATAAAAGGCTGTTTGCCATAGCCCATTTTCTCCATATAGTCTTTAGCTAATCTTTTGTAGTCGTTGTCGGATACTTTATCACCGGGGTCAGGGTTTAGCGAAATATGTATTATTGGTTTTTCGGTTTTCCTATTGGCAGCAAGGTAGGCCTGGAATGAATTAGAGATTTTCGAAATGGTAAAAGTACCGTCCGGCGATTCGATGATTTTCTGGCCTGCCAATACCGTTGCAGTATTATTTTTTACCTTATCCATGTTGTATGATAAAGTACCGAACAGGCTTTTGCCCCTGCCAACCTTTGCTATCATAACTTACTTGTTAAGATGGTTCACTTCAAAGTCTGCCGTAAGCTGTATGATTTTATTACTTAATGTTGAAAGTTCAATGGTTTGTTGTTCCAGACGGTACAGGTATGCTGCGGCTTTCTTTTCTGTGAAGTTAGTGTATAGCATTTTGATCAATTGGTTGTAGTTTACACCGATCGCACGGAACTGCCCGAACAAGCCAGTAAGCTTTACATGGTAATCCATTGCTGCTTTATCAATTTTTACCGTAGTGATGGTTTTTTGGAAAATACAGGCGGTGATAAAATGTGCAATGACATTCATTCCTGATTGTTCAAATAATGAAAGGAACTTAGCATTTTCAGCAGCAGTCAGGCTGATGGAATAACGATAAACGGCACGGTCATCCTTGGGATGCCTACCGCCTTTATGCTTTTTATCCGGTCTATCGTTTTCCATTTGAGATTTTCTTAATTACTAACAGAATAGTGAATTTAAGTATCCGTTTACATGTAATCCTGTTACATTCATCTTATGGCAATCATTGGCCTTAATTGTCCGACTTTCTTTCAAGCAATTCAACGCCAGTTGGCGTTGTTAACCGTTAGTCTTTTAATGTATTCTCAAAATACATTATAGAAACTTTTCCCAAGATAAACCGCTAAAAGGCAGCTAATGTATTGCGTGTAAAGCCAGTGGTAAAAGCAAAAGACTACGGCATAATGGCTTTTGCTCGCACACTCACAAACCCACCCTTCGGGACTTATTCCGTTTCCTTTTGTTTTACCGCTTTACCCGCATTGTTTAACTGCTTTCTTTTTTCAGTTTTTCTTTTGGGAAAAAGTTATGCGGAGCGCAAGCGAGGCAGGACGGTATCAAATTAGAGGACTGGCAGAAGATACAAACAGATTGTATCATTTTATAATTCAACGATTATGAACATTATCGGAAGAGTGACAAGGGATGCCGAGGTGCGCACCTTGTCAGAAAACAAAAAAAGTAGTGAATTTTTCTGTAGCAGTTAACGACAGCTACAAAGCCAAAAACGGGGAAAAAGTAACCCAAACCGAATTTTTTGATTGCTCGTACTGGCTTGCCACAGGCATTGCGCAGTACCTGACCAAAGGCAGCATTGTGGAACTCTCAGGGCGGTTGAGTACCCGTGCGTGGCTCGACAATGACGGCAAACCCAAAGCAGGGCTGAACTTTCACACCGCAGCCATTACCCTGCACGGCGGCGGGAACGGCAATGCGGAAAACGAAACACAGGCACAGCAGCAAGAAAACGAAAGCGAAAATACTACAAGCGCAGCCGCAACACCCGTGTATGAAGCAGAAGTATTACCCAACGGCGCAGCCGCTGACGATGACCTACCATTTTAAATCAGTATAAATCTTTAAAGTAAAGTATCATGGCACATAATTTAAATTTCAACACAGAGACAGGGCAGCACGCATTTATGAGCGTTAAGCAGCCCGCATGGCACGGATTAGGGCAAATTGTAGAAGACTACCCGACGAGCCGCGAGGCTATTGCCTTTGCAGGCTTGGACTACGAAGTTGCTAAAGCCCCAATTTTCGCACGTGCCGTAGGGCTTTTTGAGAGTTTTCCCGTTCCTGACCAGTTCGCCACAATGCGCACCGACACCAAAGCCGTGTTCGGCGTAGTCGGCAAGGATTACCAAATCGTGCAGAATGCGGATGCATTCGCCTTTTTTGATGCCATTGTAGGCGGTGGCGATGGGGTGCTCTATGAAACAGCAGGCGCAATTGGCAATGGGGAACGCATTTTCATAACCGCCAAACTGCCCGGGTATATCCGTGTGGGAAATGGCGATGATATAACCAACAAATACATTTTCCTGACCACCTCCCACGATGGTAGCGGCAGCATTACCGCAGCTTTTACGCCCGTGAGAGTTGTTTGTCAAAACACACTAAACGCTGCAATGAAAACCGCTACTAACGTGGTACGCATACGCCACACCGCAGGGGCTAAAGAACGATTGGAGCAGGCGCACAAAGTAATGGGCGTTGCCGACAACCTGTCTTTAAAATTGGAGGGTATTTTTAACCAGTGGGCAAACACACGCATCGAAGATAAACAGGTAAAGGAGTTGATACAGGTAGCCCTTTGTCCGAACAAAGAAACGTACAACCTCCTTAAAAAAGGAGCTACCGACGAACTTTCAACCATGTATAAAAATGCCTGTGAGGCTGCTTTTGAGTACGCTATGGCAGACGATACGCAAAGTTTGGAAACTACCAAAGGAACGTTATTCGGAGCGTACAATAGCGTTACGGGCTACTACCAAAATGTGCGCAGCTTCAAGACAGGCGAAGATAAATTGAAATCCATCTTTTTAGGTGGGACAGCACAGGCACGGGGGCAAAAAGCCTTTGACCTGTGTGGGGATTTTGCCAAAAACGGGGCAGCCGCCCTGATACTGAACTAATAGTTAACAGCAGCCTCGTTTTACGGGGCTGCTTTATTTATAAGCACATGCGTACTTATGTAATAGTTTACTAACAACTATCATAATAGACGCGCAGGCGTATGTATTTACGTTGATACAGTGATACGCTGTTACGTAGTTGCATAATTACATAGTTACATTTATACAGTAGTAAAAATGTATAAATGTACGTACGTATTTGCGTAGCTATGTAGCTACGCAAATATATAGTGCTGGCAATATGTCTGTCTTTAAATACAGGACTACGTTTGTACATAACGATGTTGTTATACACGTCCAGTTGTAAGCATATTGTTGAAGTAATAACTATAAAAAATATAATTCGACTGGATTATTTCCCTGCAAGCTGCCATAGTTTAAAATGTGGATTGCAGCGATTTTTTTGCGCGCGGGCAGCCTACGGGGCTGCCCTCAAGTAATTGAAATGCTTACTTTTATATATACATGCTTTTCATGGTTTTGTTTTTACTGTCAAAGAATGTTGCCAGTTTAGCAATTGCCTAAACGGTTACTTATTTTTCAAGTAGTATTTTTTTAAAAAGTGGTTTAAAATTCACAAAGCAGTTGTATGCCCTTGGGATGGGTTATGTTGCCCTCCTGATGGCGGGCGCATGGATTAGCCGCACTCCGTGCTGGACGATGTGTTAAACAATGAGAACGAAAGTTTTATGCAGGAAACCAAACTGATGGAAAATGATTACTATAATAAATTACTGCCTTTCAGGTATATAGAACCACTTTTTTCCATAACTTCCAGCCCGGTAACAGAGAATACTCAGCTTCGCAAGCCGCAACTTCTCATAGCCTGGAAACGTTAGCCGCAAGCTTAGCGCAAAATAGAGGAAATAAGTAACAAACTGAACTTCAATGAAAAAAATCGACCTTCACACACATACTGTTTCTACGGTTAGTGATTATCCTTTTGATTTTGACCTATCAAAGGTTAAAGAATACGTTGAGAAGTTACAAATCGACGCATTAGCCATAACAAATCATAACGTGTTCGATATGAATCAGTACAACCAAATTAGAAATTCATTGACAATTACTGTTTTTCCTGGCATTGAGATTGATTTGGAAGGCGGTCACTTATTACTAATAACGGACACTGACGAATTTGAAATTTCAAATTTCGATGAAAAGTGCAAACAAATTTCTGCCTTAATTAGAACAAAAGATGACAGTATTACGCTTTCTCAATTTAAATCTATCTTTACCGACCTGAGTAAATATATCCTTATTCCGCATTACGACAAAAGCCCGGAAATCAAACAATCGACAATTGCGGCCTTAAATCCTCATATAAGTTCCGGAGAAGTTGCTAGTGTTTCAAAATTTAAACGAATGTTCAAAGAACAAGACGGGCTAACGCCTGTTCTGTTTAGTGATGTGCGTTTCAAAACCGAGCTAAAAGATTTCCCTACTCGACATACATTCGTGGATTTAAAAGATATTTCACTGGCGGGAATAAAATCTTGTTTAGCTGACAAGAGTAAAATCTCACTCACTAAAGAAAGTGGAAATGACTTTTTTCAGGCAACTGATGATGGATTGGAATTATCCACGGGGCTAAATATAGTTTTAGGAGAACGTTCGTCAGGAAAGACTATAACACTTAATAAGATTGCATCATCTTCCGGAAATGCAAAGTACATAAGACAGTTTTCATTACTTCAAAATGATGAAGAAACTTTTAACAGAACAAACGATTCTCGTCTAAGCATTATTCATAATAATTATTTGAATGAATTAAAATCGGTAATTGAAGATGTTATCCAAATTGATATAACTCAAAATCATATTGACCTTGGAAGTTATTTAGATTCATTGATGAGATTTGCAACTGAAAATGAGAAGAAAGACTTGTTCTCAAAATGCACTTTATTTAGCGAAGACATCTTTTCAATAAATGATCTCAAAAATCTCGACAAGCTCATAGAATCTGTAACAACTTTAATTGAAAATAATGAATACCAAGACATCATTGTTAAGTATATTTCTACTGACAATCTCAAAAAGTTACTACTCGATTTAATCGAAAAAGCGATTTCTTCAAAAATAGATAACGAAGAAAAAATCTGGCTCAATTCAGTTATAAAAGATGTCAAAAGAGAACTCGGAATAAAAACCACAAATTCAGTTATTGAAGAAATAGATTTTTATAAAATCGCTCTTGACGAAATAAAAGTTAGAAAGTTTGGGAAAGTAGTAAGCGAATTAAAAACTGAAAGGCAAATTAATCGAGAAGAATTGGGTAAATTTTCAATTGTAACATCGACGCAAATAATTACTGGAGCTTCTGATTTACAGAAAATTGGGCACGATAAAAAAGCATACAGTCCGGCTTTTGGAATTTATGGCAAGCCATACGAATATCTTTTAAAACTTAAAGAAACTGGTGTTGAAGAAGCAGGCTTATATAAATTTTTTATTAAGATTGAATCTGAAACACTAAATAAAGATGGTTTCAAAGTTTCAGGAGGAGAACGTTCGGAATTTAACCTAATTCACGAAATTAAAGACGCTACCAAATATGATATACTTTTAATTGATGAACCCGAATCTTCATTCGACAATCTTTTCTTAAAAAAGGAGATAAATTCACTAATCAAAAACATTTCTGAACTGATGCCAGTAGTTGTCGTAACTCATAACAGCACTGTTGGAGCTTCAATTAAACCAAATTATGTAGCCATCACACAAAAGAGTATTGAAGACAAAACAGTTGTATATCGCATATTTACAGGTTATCCTTCTGATAAAGAACTAACTTGTCTGGACGGTAATAAAGTCAAAAATTATGATGTGATTCTAAATTGTCTCGAAGCAGGTCTCGAAGCATACACGGAACGTAAAACACAAACATATGAAATACTTAAAGATTGAAAATAATAAAGGTTTTTATCGTATTGATTCAACCAAAGAGGAATGGACAGAGCTTGATCAAATTAATAAAGACCAATTACTAAACTTATTAAAATTTGCATCATCAGAAGAATTTGATATGGATGAATACAAGGATGAATTGCTTCAAAATCCTGCGCACAATATAATTTATAAAAATATATATGAAAAGTTTAAAGATTTTCTAAGTAACAAAACAAGATTTCAGGACAGTGTGGAAGCAATGTATAAAACTGCAATTGAAAAATATAAAGTGGAAGAAGAATAAAAGCCTTGCCACTAACAGCGCATCTTGATGCCAAGACACGCGAAGGTTAGACAAAATTTTACAAACACGAAAGGTTATGAAAGACAATGTTATAAAAATACCAGCCAATAATAGTGAAATTAATTTGTATTGTTTCATCGGAGAAGCTTTGTTGAAAACCCAAATGGTTGAACAAGCTTTAAGTCATTCAGTTACTCTTAAAATGAATCCCACCGAAACAAAAGAACGCGCTGACGAATTTTTAAAACAAAACCAGAGTTACACTTTAGGTCACGCCATAAAAATTGCAATTAAAGCGAAACTGTATAATTTGTCCCTGCAAGATGCACTAATCGATTTTTTAAGGCAAAGGAATTGGTTGGTTCACAAAGTTATATGTGGAAACGAAGAAGATTTAAATATAGGTAATATTAAAGAGGAATTATTTGATAAAATTAAATCTGTTTCGAATGAAGCAGAAAGTATTCAACGTGCAATAGAACACGATTTGATAGACTTTTGTTCTTCTCAAGGAAAAAATATGTCAGAAACTCTCGAATTATTAAAATTACAAGAACAAGGAATAAGAATTCGAAAGTAATGTTTAAAAACTTCGCCTAATGGCGTGTGGCGACAATGGCTATTTTTCAGCAGCTTGAACGCCAATTTTCTTTAACTTCGAAAACGTTTGGCATAGAAAACTTCCTCCGAACTCCGCAACAGCCGTCACAGGCGAAACGTTACCAGCAATACTTAAGAAATGAAGGACATTTTCAAATATGTAGTCAAGGAAGAAAACCTAAGTAAAATATTCAAAATTCTTGTATCTCATCCTCCTTTAGACGCTGCTAAAAATCTCGTTCTGGAAATTGCTGAACAAATGAATGACAAAGACGGTAATTTTATACAACAATTTCAGACTACAGGTTTTTATCCAAGACTTTGGGAGATTTTTTTATTTAAATTTTTTAAAGAGAATGGTATTAATATAATTGAAAAATATGATCGTCCTGATTTTCATTTAGAAAAAGATGGAGTTGAATTTTTTGTTGAAGCAAGCCTGTCTAATGAAAAGGAAAATGACAAGTTTTCGAAAGAATATATAGTCGAAATGCTTGATAAACAAGATTATAACGCGCAACAAGAAATGACAGATTATTATGTAATCCGAATGGGAAGCGTACTTTTTTCAAAATTAAATAAAGAATATTGGAAACTAGAATGGGTAAAAAACAAGCCAATAATTATTGCAATTACTCCTGCTCATCATTATTTAGCTAACTTTTTGCCAGATGCAAAAGTCGTTGAATATTTATATGGTTTAGAATATGAGAGCGAAGAAAAGCCAGAAGGGCTTTTTCTGAAGAAAATAAATAAGATAGAAGTCCACAAATTCGGCGAAAAAGAAATTCCTTCGAATTTTTTTGCTCAACCAAACGCGGAACATATTAGTGCTGTAATTTTCACAAATAATAGTGATCTACACAAATTTAATAGAATGGGATATCAACTTGGTCTGACCAACAATGAAATTATCATGGAAAGAGCAGGTTTAGCTTTCGACGAAACTGAAAATTCTTATAGCAAAGAATTTACTCAATCTGTAATCCCTGGAGATTTTAAAGAAGACTGGAATGAAAGTGTATCTATCTTTCACAATCCAAACGCAATGAATCCTCTTGATCGCAATCTATTTCTTAATGTTAGACAGGTTTGGATTGAAGAAGACGGAAGATTAGGTGGAAATATTCCTAAATTTTTTGTCTTTCATTCAAAAACACTGCCAGTTTGCATAAAAAGATAGTACTGCTAGTAAAAGCATCTTAATAATTTATACGCATTGTTCATTATTAATTAACCTTTAATGGGCCGTAAACTCTTTCATTCAATTGCAAACCGCTCAATGTGATGTTTCGTTTTGCTCTTTATTTTCGGAAGCGATAGATAATTGTATTTTCCTGTCAATAGCCGCAAATTCTGTTTCAAATCACTCAGCCTGCTTTTCTTTTTCCATGTACCTCTCACCAGTTCCTGAAGGATTGGAACGTCTTTTTGCAGTTCTGCAATTTTCTTTTGCTCCTGCTTGATATAACCTGGCAGCTTTTCCAATGCTTGCATAAAGTTCATAGCCGCTGTTTCCGTATCTTTAGCCATAACACCGTTATTGAACGTGTATTTGATATTGCCTTCGCCCTGAATCAAAAAACGATTGACTTTTATATCCACCCTCATGTATAGATACTTTTCACGGTTTTGTTTTTACTGTCAAACAATGTTGCCAGTTTAATAATTGCCCACACGGTTACTTTCTTTACAGGTACTATTTTTTATAAAAAGGCTTTAAAATTTACTTAGCAATTGTTTACCTGCTTTTATGCTTTTAAGGTTTTATGCTTTTACAGTTGGCAAAGCTATTTAGAAAACTATAATAACAGCATGCTGTCAAAGGCAGCCTACAGGGCTGCACTTCATAATTATCGCTACGTTTTCCATGTTTTTTACTGTTTTTTTTTCACCGGAAAATATAATTATGATAAAAATAAAAGGGCACGAAGCCCTTTTCAGTTATACATCCATTTCTAAAATTACCATCGGGGGATGGTAGCAAGTTGTGTTTTGAGCTGCTTGAAATACTTTCCGCTGCTCAAAACAACTTGCCCTTGCGCAGGGGGCTAAAAAATCTCCGGAGTCGATTTTTCCTGTGAGTCGCCAAACTTACCTTATTATTTGTGGGTTTATCTTTTGTAATGGGGATGATTTTTAGGTTTCAGTTTTTTTTACCTTCCTTTTACAAACTGCTGTACAATAATTAAATATCTCGTGGACTTTCGTTAAGATTTGTTCTGTCCTGGTAATAGCAAGGACAAACATTTCCTCGGTAATGTTTAGCGTTATTTCTTTCTGGTACCGCACAATTCTAAATGAATAGTCAAGCTGTTTTAAAATTGTATACTCTTCTTCGTTTTGATTGTCAAAGAAAACACCGAACTCAGGATAGAATTCTGCCAGGTATAATTGGTGTTCATCCAAGCTTTGGGAGGGTAAACATTCGCCCATAAGTACTACTTCAACCCTTTTAAATGTATAGTTCAATGCCTGATGAAGATGAAATGCTGCCTGTAGATAGTTCCCGGACTCACGATGCCATTTAGAATAGGTATAGCAATTTGACAAATATGCGCCAAATAACCGGTATTCCTTTTTTGCATTTCTAAATAGTTTTTTAGCGTTTTTATTTTTTCTTAGCCTGAATGTTTCATTATTAGTATCCGAGGTGTAGGCAAGTTTATTGCCATTAGCATGGTTCATTAAATAAAGGCTACCTTCCTCCCAAAATTCTACCGCCACCCTGTTCTCGAAAATAGTAAACTTAAATTGCGGGTAGTTTTTAAATAGCCTGCTTACGAAAGGCCTGATGTCCGTTGCATCCATCTCGCATTCGTCAGATATAATAAGCGTCAGTATAATTTCAGGGCTAAAGCTATTGTTATCTACAGATATATAAATGGAATGAAGTGGCAGGAAGTCTAACAAGGCTTTGTTAACTTTTTCTAATTCCTGCTGCTCGGGATGGTTTTCCGGGATTTTTATAGTGTATTCCATGATATTTCATTTTGTATTTAAAAGCTCAATTTTCTCAAGTGCTATTTTGAAAGCCCTGCTCTGGAATTCCCTGCAACGGCTTGCAACGATTTGTAAATCCTGATAAGGCACTGCGTCAATATGCCTATGTCTCACCAGTTCCGGACTTATGCACAATACTTTAAACAGCTCCTGCTCATGGGGAGTATTGCGTGGAAAGATTTCCAGTGTGATCATCGTTGCATAATCGCACAATTCGAAAAGGTATTCTGTAGAGAATTTTTGGGGGTGGTAGCCCAGTATCGAATGTAATAGCATTAGGCAAATATGTTCTACGGCAAGGTGCAGGAGCACCGCGCTGGTCATTGTACTGCCGTTCTTTTCAATAGCCGCTAATGCTTCAAGGTAATCCAGTGCTGCTGTATTTCGGGTATACAGGTATATCCGGCTGTCGTCGTAACATGGTTTGGGTTCTTCCACAACATTCAATAAGGATGGTACTTCCTTATTTTGATAAACAATGTTTCCCTGCTCAAAAAGCCTGTAAAAAAAGTAATGCTGGCTTTTTGTTACTTCATGCAATGATACTGTAGTATGTAATAAAAGCGTTGCCGCTGCCTGGCTGCCTATGTTCTTCCTAATTTGTTTGTTGAGTTTAGCAAAGCTGTTCCTTTTCAACTTCGTTGCAAATACAACAAGGTAAAAAATGGATGTGTTCGCTATGGTTAGCTTTAATGAAGATTCCTATACTGACGGTTTTTACAGTATTGCGATAGCCTAAACAATAGACGGCATCTGTTTCTATAGTATCTGCTATAATGGTACATATCTTTTTTAAGGCTGTTTTTGCACTTTCTGAAATGCCTTGTATCCATTGTGCCTCTAATGGGTTATTCCTGTCCATACTTTCTAAGATTATGTTAGTCTTGATTCTCAGATTTATCCTTTCCCTGCATATCTTCTAATGCCTTATTTACTAGTGTATGGACATGGGCAACGAACTCATTGCAGCGTCCTTCGAGCAGTTCCATTTCATCAGTGCTGACGATATCTTTGCCGCTATACCGTAAAGTCCAGGGCTGTCGGCTAAGCTGTTTCAGTATGCGCTTGTCCTGATCGGTTCGGGTTGGAAAAAAATTAGCGATTTCGGGGCTGAAATGCTCACAAATCTCCAAGAGGTAGCCGATAGAAAAATAATTAGGGCTGTAGCCTAAAAACAACCGTATCATTGCAAGGCAGGCCTGTTCAACAACATGGTGCAATAAAATACCTGTCAGGTGTGTATACGATGAATCATAACCATCGGCAACATGTTCCAACAGAATGTTCGCAATAGTATTCCTGTAGTGCAGGTACTCAATAGCAGGCTTTAAATTGCGCTGTTGACGCGTTACACTATTGAAGACTGCTTGGTTTTCAGGATTTAGGTAAACCTGCTGCCCGCTTGTTATAACTTTATCGAAGAAATAGTTTTGGTCGGCCTGCTCTGTTCCAAGTTCAGCCAAATTATGGACAAGTAGTGTAACGGTATACTTTCCTTTTGACTTGCTACGGATTTTACCTGCAAGGTCGTGGGCAGTATTGGGAGTAAGTCCATCTTCAAAAACAAGCAGGTAAAAATTGATGCTGCCTTTTATTTCTTCTCCAGCTAAACTATCCTTTGGCAGCAAAGCTTGGTTTTTTCCAAAGCAATAAATAGCCTCTGTTTTAATGGCCTTTGTAATTATCCTGCTAATCTTATCCAGTGCGGTATTTTCATCATTGGTGTCTGACAGCTTAAGCGGCTTTTCCCGTGCCGGTTCTTGGAAAGTAGATAATGCCGTCTCACATGAAGAAAGCTGTTCGCTATAAACTTTACGGGTTTCCTTAAGCATCCACTGCATTTTTTTATAGGCGGTTACTACAGTTTCCTTTTTGATTTTTATGTTACCCGTGTAGGGGAATGACCTCGTAACAGTATGCAATAGTTCCACCAGTGCTGCTTCTTCCGGTTTGGAACGGTCAAAGAGTTTGCTAAATGCCGGTGCAAACTCTTCAGTAATTCCCTGTTGGTCGTTGATGCTTTTGCCGCTGTAGGCTTTGCCCGAGATCAGTTCGCCAATAATACCAAACAGCAGTATGATGTTTTGATGGATGGTAAGCAGTGCCAGCTGGTGGCTGTTAGTACCCATATAGTGCTGCGCACCCCGGCTCATAGCATCGGCTTTTCCAAACATCTGCAATACATGTTTTGTTGCCTTAAGAAAGACGCTTTGTGCAGCAGGTAATTTTTCTATCATCTTGGTATAGGCTGCATCGTTTTTAAACAATGGCCTACCTGTCAGATACCACTTCAGGTAATAAAGGTTACCGTCTTTGAGTTTGTGGATTACGTCGGCACTGTCTATAATTTTATAGGGCAGTTGTACCGAATGTCTTTCAAACAGTTTTTCTGCACGGTCGTACATTTCGGAGGCTATCTCTGTGAAGTTCCCTTCCATGACAATAGTAAGTATATCGCCCGTTTTACCTGCGGTATTGGATTCGTGCAGGGTGACGGCAGTAACATCCATTAAAACCCTAAGGTCATTGATCAGTGCTTCAAATTCTTTTTCCGGTGGAATTACAATTGCATCCATAATTTTGATTTTTACCTGTTGAACATTCTTTTAAATTTGTATTTTTGTAATGACCAGCAAGTAAATAAGACTTTAAGGTGTACCGAATCAATTTGTTGTGTATAGTACATTTTAAAGTATGTATTTTACATCTTGGAGAATAACACACCTAAATATTACCTTTGAATTATGAGTACTACAGCAAAACCAAACCATATAGGACGTAAAATCAGCCGTATCCGTGAACTCCGCGATATGAAGCAGGAGGCTTTGGCGCAGGCTTTAGGAACTAACCAACAGGCAATATCCATTATGGAAAACAGTGAGACTATTGAGGAAGAAAAATTAATTGAGGTGGCAAAAGCTCTTGGTGTAAGTGTTGAGGCGATAAAGAATTTTTCTGAAGAAGGTGTGATAAATTATTTTAACACCTTTAACGAAGCTGTTGCAAATAATAATTTTGGGCGTCAAGATACTTGTAACTTTAATCCATTGGATAAAGTTGTGGAACTATATGAGCGTTTAGTTCAGGCTGAAAAGGATAAAAATGATTATTTGGAGAAGCTTTACAAGGACAGATAAGTTAGTTTTATAACTATAGAAAGCCCCACAAAGATGTGAGGCTTTTATTGTTTTTAAAAGTTTTATGCAAACTATCTTTAAAGTTATGTTTCATAAGTTATTGGATTATCGGAATCTTTACAAATTAAAATAGGAACTGTAGTTGAGTAGTTTACAATAGGTCACAACTTATTTAAATATTTAGTGAGTCCGCGACTTTACAGTACGTGAAATAGTTTTGGGGGCAGAATAGGGCTTACTTGTTGATCAAATAATATCGTTATGATTTTTATTATGTTAGATATCCTTCGATTTTATATTACAAATTATTGAATTCTGAACAAATACTTTTTAATGTGGATATCAAGCTAGACTCATTGTATCCTGTGAATTTATAATGCTTGTTATCTATATCCCAAAATATTTTCTTACTGTCTAATATTAATCTAATTTCATGTGAATAATTTTCAATATTTTTGTCTCCTCTAGACTTTAAGAAATATAAGTCATAATTATATTCTACCGTTGATTTATAAATTTCAATTTGATAGAATATTTTGTTTAAACACCAATCCTTCAAGACTAAACCAGAATAGTCATCTGTACTCTTTATTTCATGTTGATAAATTTTTTTGAAAGGTAGAAAGGTTATCTCTTGATTTCTAAAATATTTATGGTAAAGATTATAAGTGAACATCTCCCTATGTCGATGATTTAACTGTTTATGCATAAGTAGTTTAATATCGTCAACAGAATAAAAACTAATAAAACCTTGTGAACTATACTTTATCAAATTAGAATTTTCAACAAAATGTTTTTTCCAATCAGTCGGAACGTTTTTACAAATATCTTTTAGCGATTTTTCAATATTAGCGGGATTAAATTTTTTATCATCTAGAACATCTTTTACATAATTTCTCTTAATCTTCCACTCCGTTCTTTCCAGTTCATTCGCTGTCAGTGGTGGTAGGCGTAATAAACGTTTCCAACTGTAATCCCTTGGATTTTTTTTTGTACTTAAAAAATTATATCTATTGTAGCTGGTAGAGATTAGATAGTCGCCTTTTGTCAAAATTGCTCTTTCAAGAATAAAATCTTTATTTGTTTCCGTTCCTAAAATACCGAATAAAACAATTGAGTTTTTAGCATAGTTTTTAAATGCGTTATAAAAAACTAAATTTTCATCAACTGTCCAATCTAAATTGTTTTTAGTTTCATAAAAATCCAAAATATTAGCGTATTCTAAAATAAAGCAAATCTGACCTGCAAAATATTGATTTTGTTCTGCAATTTCTATTTCGTGTTTCCATTGCTCTGACTTTTGAATTAGAATCGCTTTTATCTGTTCCTCTTGAATTTGCCTTCCATAAAAAAAATCAATTTTTTTTCTTCCGGATATCAAAAAATCTAATATATTTTTACTGTTTGGCATTATTTTTTCAAGTGATTTTATAGCACTTTGTACCTCGGTTGCCCCATCTATATTAGTATTTTCAACTAAGTTATAAACTACACGCATCCACTGATGTAATCCGGATATGTCATCTTTATTAATTATTAAAAACTTTAAATATGCGTGAAATTGTACAACTTCAGGTAATTTGAGCTCAAAAGACAGAGCTTTTTCTAAGAATTTATTCTCATCAAAATAAAACTGAGTGGGAAGTATTTGTCTGATTTTTTTATTGCCATTTTCTAAAACATCCAGCGCTGAAATCAAATAGTTTATTGTTGCTTGTGATAAGACATTAAAACTTTGATACTTATAAAATGAAATGTTATCGGAGTAATCGGCTCTTTTTCTAGCAGTAAATGTTCCTAATAAAAACTCTAAAGTTTCTGTCAAGTTGCCGTCACAATCGACAGCAGTTTGATTAGCAATTATTACCCTAATAAAATTCATTAGTTCATCATCATAAGTATTTGGATCGCCCTTCAATTGTCGGTACTGCCAAAATAAATTTGCCCAACTAGTATCGACCTTGAAAGAGAAATATTCCTTTGTCGTTAATGCCTTTTTAATACCTGAAAAGTTTAGTTTGTAAGGTTTTTGTGTTTGCCACTTTTGTACACCAATGTGTTGTTCAAATCGTGCTTTAAAATTCTCGTATTTAGTTAATGTCTTGCCTCTAGAATTCATTTTAATATATAAATCTTCAGACAAATTAAAATCACCTAAGTCAAGGTACAAAAAGGTAATTATTGGTTTATCAATGTTGATTAACCTCTCATAAAAATGCTCCGCATTACAAAACTTAGTATTGATTGAATCTAACATTGTAAGCATAGATTGTATCGTTGGGTCATTTTCCCAAGAAAGAAAAAACCATCCACAGTCTTTAATAGTTTTAGATAAACTATTACTGGCATTTTTATCAGAAATTAATAATTCATTAAGGTCAATTTTATTGTTCAACAAAGCATCACAAAACTCAGTGGAACTTGTTCTTGTCAAATATGTAAATTTTGATTTCTCTTTCAATAATAATACTTTCCTAAATTCTTCAAAATTTCCTGAAAGAATAGATAAGTACCAATGTAATAGAAATAAAGTAGTTAAACGTTGTTGTCCATCTAACGGAATAAATTTCTCAATATCCTTTTCTTGTTCAGTACTACCATAAACGAAATCTAAATCTCTATATGGCTTGTTATCATCAAGATATTCGTACAATGCCTGTAAAAATAGCTCCCGTAATTCAAATGTTGATTTTCTACCTTGTGCGTAGTCTCTTTGAATTATAGGTATTTCTAAGCTGTAATTTTTGTCTGTAAATAGTTGGTAAAATGACAGTCTCTTACCTTCCAAATTCTTTTTGTTAGTATTCATAAATCTAAACTTTTTTTGTAAGATATTTTTTCAAAACTTCTTTCATTGTTTCTAAATAATCATTAGCATCATTTTGAGTCCAGTTTAAATTATTATCTGAATGTTTAGTGTAATATTTTAAAAAAACATTCTTACTACAAATTGGCACAAAAATACCTTGTCTGTCATTTTCTATAATTTTTTTCCTTTTTATAAAAAACATTGCATTACCATATCCTCTATTCGTTTCTTCATCAAGCAATGCTAGATTAGAGATATTATCATTTTCAATAAATTCATCAACTGAATGCAATTGAATTATGTCATCATACACAGTTTGGAATTGTTCATCATTTATCTTTTCAGAATTTAAAATTGTGATGAGTTGGTTACATAAATCTTTTGTGATTACCGGAAGTGTTTCTACCTTTTCTGCTTGAAGTTCTTTTTTAGTAAATTCGTTGATTAACTCGTTTGAAAACCCACTTATACCGGTATAAAATTCAAGCAAGTCTAAAGCCCAGGATTTCCTATTTGCCGGATTAATCGTTTTGTCTGTCTGAGAATTGATATGTTCTATATCCCAATTTTGGGATTTGTATTTATCAAACGGAAATCTCATATCTGCTTCAGCAGTCGAAATTATGGTTTGAATATTAAAAAGAAGCAAAACCATTTTTATATCTCTATTTCCATAATCTAATTCTTCTAATTGTATATGCGATAATTTTTTTTCAATAAGCTCTCTCAAGTATTTTTTGAACTTAAGTTTAGTCAATATATCAGAAGACTTTTTCAATGTATTAATATCTGTATTATATTCAATTAGGAACCCTATTAAATGATATAAATCTCTATTGTTAAACCATTCTTCTAGAGTTAGGAAATATTTTTTTACTCTCAACCACAAATTATCTATGTTAATCCTACCATTGTTAGTTGTGATATTTTCTTTAAAATCACTTTGAAATTTATTAAATGTGTAATGATCCTCGTTTTCTTTTTTTTTATCATACATCAAATCAAAAATATATTCGATTCGGTTCTCATATTTTATATCATTTTTAGAACTATATATAAAATACCAGAATGAATTATTTTGCAATTTTTTTTCAATTTGATCCCATTCAGATGCAATCTGCAATTGTTTTAAATCCAATTTAATTTCAAAATTATCTCTTTGTAAAAACAATGCTTTTACTAATTCTGCATTTGTCAAAGGAATCTTTCCATCATTAATCCTTGTGAAAATATCAATTGAGCTAACACTTTCGTCATCAACCTCGTACCAAATCACTTTTGTGTTATTAAGCAGAAAGCTCTCAAATTCATTTATGAAATTTGATTTGCTAGAAAACCACTCTTTTATAGTTTCAAATGCTTCATATATAAAGTAATAATCAATATTTTCATCTTTCAGTTCTCTATTAATATTTAGTAAAAAGTCCTTACTGTCTTCACGAGTTTCATATTCTAAAGAAAAAATTGGCTTTTTATATTCTTCTGTAAAACGTTTGTTAAAATAATTTAAAATAATATAAATTGTTGTAAGACGCTGTTGACCATCTATAAGCTCCCATGGATTTCCGTTAGAATTATTGGATTTTGTGACAACAATAGGCTGCAAGCAGTAGAATTCATTGGTCTTTGGATTACTGTTTCTAAATTCCCAAATATCATTGAGTAAAGCTTTCACTTGAGTTTCTGTCCAACGATAACCACGTTGATAAGATGGAATATAGAAATTCTCATTTAGTAATTCATAAATTGATTTCAGCTTTAGAATATTGTTATTTGACATTTGATCTTAATTAATTATTCATTATAATATTTCATTAATTAGTTCCTATCGGCAGTTAAAAAATGCATTCTCATTATCAATATAGTATGACACATAACCACCATTCTCGCACTCTTTTCTCCAAGTATTTTGAATAACTTCGCTTCTGCTGTAAATTATGTTCATTCCTATTACCCAGCTATTCCATACTTTCTTTGAAATTCTACCTTCAGACATCCAATAATATTCTTCAGCACATAAGTTGAAAAAATCAAAAATTGTCCCAATATACTCTTTCCTCCTTTTCTTTTTTAGACCTTGCCATTCTTGTAAAGATAATTTACTGATTATTTCTAGTTGGTAATTTATCTTATCATACCTCGTATTGAATTCAGTAAAAAGCTCTTTCAAAATTTTATCTTGTTCAACTTTTTTTGAGTGTCTATAATAGTGTTGAGATAAAAGAAAAACTACCAATCCAGTAAATACTGTTGATATAGCTGTTATAAAACTTGCGATTATTTCATCACTAAATATCCATTCGTAGTTCATAATTTATTTAATTTCTTTACAAATCGAGCACTTCAATTTCGCCGATTCTATCAAAGCGAAAAGTTCTTTGCTCTTTCCTTTTATGGCAATATGCTGTTAAATAATTGCTGTCTAACCGGTATGATAATATATGTTCTTCTGTTAGTGCATTGATTGAGAGTTGAACATTACTAACCGTTCTCACACTTTCTTCAGTATCAACTTTATCAATAATTAATTCACCAGTTTCTATATCAACCAGCATATTCTGCCAAGCAATTCTTGTATATTTAATCCTGATAAACTTCTTGTAGTCAATAGCGGTATTTACTATATTTGAAATTCGATTAATCCCTAATGTTGGCCCAGAAAGTCTAACAGTATAATAATTGTCTTTAATTATTATGTTTTCCAATTCTGCTATCTTGTAGGTTGTTACCTCATTCTTAACATAACAATACCCAGAAGTCTCATGATCGTAAACATAAATTGGTTTAAAAACAGTCTTCGTCTCGCGCGTTACAAATGACACGTATTTTCCAGTTACAGATGCCATGTAAATTTTATGGAAACTATTTAAATTAGTTGCGAGTTTAATTTGTATTTCTTCGTCGATAACTTTCTCTTCAACTGCATTCCCTAATTCAGTTTCTTCTATATCGCCTGTTACTTCTGGATTTAAACTAATACCAAACTGCAAGATACCTAAATATCTTTCTCTATATTTATCTAAAGACCATTGCCTTGCTTCATCTTCACTCCATTGAGGTATAGAATAGATGTTATTTATCTTTAATAGTTGGTCAGGAACTCTATAACTGCTATCAATACTTTTTAAAACGTCTGCAATTAACTTACAGCAAGAATCTGGCTGTTGATGCACCTGTATTTCGGCAAATCGAATTACTATCCAGCCTCGATTTTTAAATGCACTATTCCGATATGTATCGGCATGTTTATAATGTGTTGGTCTCCTGTTTTTGATATCATTAGTGCCTTCATAGGGTTCGTCAATTTCAATATCAAGAAAAATATTAATTCCATTTTTTTCATTTATTAATGTGAAATCGGGTTCGTAAGGTTTAGATTTGCTTTTTACTAAAACAAAACGATCATCAAATAATTGATGGGTTGATTTAAAATACCTTTCAACATATTCTTTAAATGCCTCTTCCTTAAATCCTTTTCTACGAAGTCTTCCCTTTCTGGGAAATTTGATAACACATCGTGGGGGAGGCATTATGATGTAAGGAAAATTTAATGGTTCAGTTTGAGTAAATAAGTTAATGGGATCATAACCAATGTACTTTTCCATAGTCGATTCTTCCTCTTGAGTTGAAATAGGTTGTGATTTTTCATCTTGCTCTGCGACAGTTTTTAATATTTCAGTTGTCAGTAGTTTTGGTTCACTGTTGTCAATCGAAGAAACCTCTTGAGAAAATCCAACTCCTTTATTCAATGTTACTTTTTGGTTCTTATTCTCCAATACTGATATACCATCAGATATGTTATCTGTGTTTACTACAGCATCATTAAATGTTTTACTATCTTTTTTGGATTTATAAAAAGAATACAAAAACAGTCCCAAAAAAATAATGCCAACAACAATAATAGATGATAAGGAATTATCACTGAGACTTGTATCATTAGAAAAACTCACTAAAGTGTCTTTAGTTTGTAAAAGTAAATATCTAATCTTCATAAATGTATGAGATATAATTTTGAAATTGTGTTCACATTTTATTATAACAACAGGGATATTTTTGTACTAATCTGGTAATTAATTTATTAGTGACTTTATTAACCGTTTAAAATTTCTATCGATAATTTCTTTAGCTTCAAGCTCAGAAACTTCCCAAATTTCAGATAAAGGTTTATACATGTATTGTACATCCGTTGGTTTAGAAATTCGACCAAAATTGCTTGTAAATGGTCCATCCGTTTCTGTCAAGATATTATCTTGTGGTATACGTCGAATTATATTTTTCCCACTTTGAGATTGAAACATTTTTAAATTTATAGAAAAAAAATATCCTGAATTCGCAATGGTATCGATTAGTTGCAATGGACCTGAGTACCAATGAAATATTGCACATCTAATGTTATATTCTTTAAGGTAATCATAAACCTCTTTTTCAGCTTTTCGTGAATGTAAATTTAAAATCTTTTTTAATCCCGCAATCTCATGTAAAATTTGTTTGAAATACTTGATTTGTAAATCTTTAGTTTGGACAAATTCTTTTGAAAAGTCTAATCCAATTTCCCCAATGTAAGATGTCTTCTGGATGTTATTTTTAAATATTTGATATTCCTGTTGATGCCTATTAGCATATTGTGGATGTAAACCAAGAGAAAATCTAATATTTTTAAAGGATTTTACATGAGGAAGTCCCATCTCGAAATGGCTAGGCAGATTAGTCATCGCTATTACCACTACGTTATTATTAGCACAGAGATGAGCTATTTCCTTCGGATTTGGATATAAATCAATGTGGCAATGTGTATCTATCATTAAATTCCTCCTTTATTCTTTATATTCTGGTTCCCAAACTTCTTAAACCAATTTTTTAATTCTTTTCTTGTTCTATCTACGACTTGGGTATAATTAGGTAATAATGCTAAATCTTTTACTCCATTTACAATAAGCTCATTTTTAATTTCTTGATTTGTTAAGGGGATTTTTAAATATTCCAAACAAGCGCCAACATCTTGACTTTTTTTACTTAAAAAAGAAGAAAAAGAGTTAATATCGTTGCCATAGGTTGTTGTATCTTTAAAATCCGTTAAGGCCGCTCGTCTGTATACGCACGGCATACAAACACCACAATGTGTCGCATCTTTTATATTCCAGTGCGCACGGTGACCTCTCTTGCCGCAGGAATTTGATATTTTAAGTAATTTCTGTAATAGAACATGGTCTCTGCAATTATTGACCATTTCACCTTTAGTTTGCAACTCATAAGGATTAGCAATCGTAATTTTTATTCCCAATATATCCCAAATATACCTAATATGATTCAGAACAGTAGGATGTGTTGTTCTTGTGCTACAAGCACTTCGCCTGGAAGTGCTTAAAGGAAAGTTTAAAGAAACTGACCCATTTTCAGGAACGATAATTCTATTAATCCTATTGCTTTCAGCAAGCAAGGTGGCAATACCAATAAAAAGTATCGATCTACTTCTAAATGTTGTTTCTTTTAAAATTGTAGATTTCTCCAAGGAAACATTAATAGAAGGAAAATAAGTAAAGTTTGGAAAATTTGCTACTAACACTTTTGTAAGACCAAGTTGGTCTCCTCTTGGCCCACCCATTTGATGGTCGTAGTGTGACACAAATAATCCCTTATATGTGGGGTTTGCTTTTAAAAAATCAATAGCTCCAATCAATGAGTCTAAACCTCCAGAGAAAAGGCTTACTTGGGTAAATTGTTTGTCATGTTTAATTGCTAATTGAGGTGGTATTATAAAAGTTGATTGATAAAATGAAATGTTCCAATAGTCCCCTGTTAAAAAAGAAAGCAATGAATTTAATGAATTTGTAGTGGGCTGCCATTTGTTAACATTCTCTACAGGAAATTGAACATCAATTTCTCTTGACCATCCATCAACTGAATATATTTTTCGTTTTATAAAACGGTCGATTCCGTAAACCGCGGCTGATAAAATAAAAAAATCTAAGGTCTCTTTTGAAACAGAATTTGCATGTGGTAACAGTTTTTTAAAATCTATTACTACAGTTGAAACTTTCGTTGCAGATAACGAAAGCTTTATGCTGCATAATCCACTTGAAACATCGTAAACGGGGCTGTTTATCTTAATTATCATCGCAAATTATCTTTATAATTGATTCAAAAATTGATTCGATATTCTTAGTTCCTTCATTGCCCTGCCAATCAATCTTAGCTACTGAGCGTGTTTCATTAAGAACTTTTACTTGTCCCATAATATCCTCCTTTATTGTACGAAAAGTCTCCTTACTCACTTCAGTTCCCTTATTTTGTGTAATTTTTTCTTCAAACCTTTGAGATAGATGTTCGTAAATATATAGACCCCAAAACTTACAAAGAATGTCTGCAAGGCCGTTTGAATCAACATATGAGTTTATTAATTCTTCATATTTATCTAAATCATTATTGGACTCCGTCGCTATTTCATTTAAAACTTCGCAGGTAGCCTTACTTGCAGCTGTCTCATCCATACCTGAGTTATTATCAACACAGTATACAAGTAGAAAATCAGTAATATCTTGTACTGATTTCCCCGCCAAATTGCCAAGGCCAATGTCCTGCAAAGCTTTTTGTAAACCTGAAGAGCTAACTGAAGTATAAAAATTAACTAATCGGCCTGAGGATTTTAAGCCCGCTCTACCTATCGATTTTGATTTACCACTACTTATGGTTTTAGCTCCACCACCTGTTTTAACCAAGTTTTTAAAGGCTGCCTTGACGTGTCCATTTCTTCGATCAGAATTCTTTTTAGTAGCTTTGGCAACCTGATCTGGATTTAAATTCTGATTATCGTGAGATTTTTTTTGTTGCTCAACTGCCTTTGCGATATTAGTAATAGCTCTATTAAGATCTCCCCAATTAGGCTCACCTGAAACCCCCGGCACTATTCTTTGTGTTGTTCCCATAATTAACCCTTAAGACCCTTATAAATTTGTGACCCTTTTTTGAAATGGTTGTATATATTTGTAACTAGAGGATTCTTTTTTTCAGCTAATTTAAACTCACTTCGTATACTAAATGGTATTATATCATGATCTACCGCTTTTATAGATCGTATGTAGGACTCAATTGAACCTTCAATGCTGTGAGCTATTAACTCAATATAAACTTTATGTGTGGATGAATTGGCAGGCTCTTTAGTCAATTCTTTTTCTAATAGAGAAAACAATGTTTCATTCTCTACTAAAGAGAATTTAGTAATTTCCTTTTCGATAATATTAGACAGAATTTTTCCTGAGCCATGATTTAAAAGCTTTCTAAAAAGAATTCTTATATGAGGCGATACAAGTGAAGATCCACTTATAGAACCTGTTAATTGATCTCTTGATATCCAGAAATAATCTCGCAAATCTACATTGGCTAACTTAGGTTCAGTATTTAGCCAACGTAATATTTTGTCCGAAGACCAATCAGCAGTATATTGATTTTTAATTTCTTCTTTTTTCCCTTCTCCACACAATTTTTCTAAATTCACTAATTCTGAAGGTTCTCCATTCTGTGAGACCTGCCATTCGTAAATTTTCCTGAATAAACTCGGTGCAGAGTATTCCAATACCATTAACTTGGCTAAGATTTCAACTTTAAATTCAGTTATTTTTGCAACCTTTACTAATCTATTTCTTAGTGTAAATGTATTTAAAAATCTCTTAATTTGCCTTGGATTACCATTTAGGCCTTCAGTAATAATAGATGACAGCGATGCTATAATTGGAACGCTTTCAGAAAGCTTTTTATGTTCGCCTTCATCTATGATAGCCTGTAAATCACCTAAGCCATATACTCCGTATCGATTTGATTCTGTGAAGCTACAGTATGCTTTATGAACTTTTTCAAAATTAGCACCTAATTCTTTTTTACAGAACAACAGTGTCATATAAGTCTCAACTTCATTATGAGATAACTTAGGTAGTATATATGGGACTTGAATCAATTTTTCTAAATAGTCACTTATTATCCGCTGATTCCGACTATTGGGGTCATCAGAGTTTTCAATACCATCAGTTTTATATCTATGTTCAATAGCATGTCGTACTATTCGGGGATCTGCGCCGATAATGAATGCTGTTTTTTCGACATTTAAAAACAATTTAATTGCCTCAAGATTTTCAATTATCCTTTCAGGAGTACAGCGGTCTAAATCGTCGATTATTACTACAAGCTTTTTTATTTTAGATTTATCGATCATCTTTTTAAAATCATCTCGAAATTCTCTCACAAGCGTTGTAGAGTCATCTACAGGTTGTTTTTTTATAATATCAGTCAGGAAAGTTTCAGCTTCTTCTCCTTGTAATTTTTTAAGTAGCTCGGCTTGGTTTAACTGAGCAAACTCGTTCATCAAAAAAGGAACAAGTGAAACACCGCCAGTCATAAAAGCTGCAGCGCCAGGTAAAACTACTTTCTTAAATCCTAAACCAAGTAGACGCATCCAATTTACAGACTTAAGAAGTTTTGATGTTTCATCCTTAATCTTACTGCCAATGGTTTTATGTTTAGCAAATTTTTCTATTATTGATTCTAATAGTGCGGCTTTTGCATCATCATACCCTTCAAAAACCCAACCGTTGAAATAGAGAACAAGAGTATCATCTTTAAGTTCTTCGTCTTCATTGGAAAGTTGCTTTTGTACAATTTTTAAAATACTGGATTTCCCGCTGCCCCAATCACCAAAGACACCTATAGTAACAGGTAAAACTGCATCATCATTTATGACATCAACGAGTAAATCAGCATGCACTTTGAAGCCTAAAAGATCTTCTGAAGTTTCATTATCTGCCCACATATATATACAGCATTTTATTTAAATTGAAAAGTTTCATTTTGTAGGTTTATATTTGTATTGAATACTAAAATTTATTGTTTGAAGTTCGTAACTTAACGAGGTTTGGCTAAATTTTAGTTTGTTAACTGATTGTTAAAATCAAATATAACAATTTGATTCTATAATAAGTAGGTATTTTTACCTGTTTTTACTTATCAGGTATTTTTTGTAATGTCTTCTACGTATTTTTGCCGCACATATTTATATGTCGCCACTAATATAGATTAAGAATCGATTTAAATCAACTTTTGGAATGTAAAACAAAACAGCTTCTAAAAATGGAACGGGCGAGGAAAAGCTATTATCTCATGTTATAATGCATATCTTTAATCGCAGCGCCTTCGGTTAATTGAAATGGTACTCAGTAAAAATTATTATGGAATACAGAGAAATATCATTAGGAGTATATACGAAAGCTAAACTATTTAAGGAAAGAGCTTAAACAATATGAAGCTGATTACAGTATTTAAATCAATAAATTATTAATTTAAATGAGTATATTTGTTTCTAGCTATTAGTTTATATCGTTCATTTACATCAGTTGTCGCGGGAAATGCAAACTGATGATTTACTTATATCGTGGCAATTTCATGGCATTATTGCTTTTAGAAATTAAAAAAACATAGCAATGACGCGGGTTTGGCTTAACCGTTCGAATCCCTCATCGCCCACCACAATTCAGCTTTATATCATAATAAAGTACATTAAAACAATGAAAACCTGCAAGTTACGGCTTTGCAGGTTTTTTATTTTTACCCCTGCACCATCAAAATTTTCAAAAATACACAAAGTTTTTGTGGCAAATCTGTGGCAATTTCAAATTGCAAAAAAAATTGCCACAAAACATGCTTTAAGTTTTTGATTATCAACCTGTAAAGCTGCTTAACGACTTGATTTGAGGACGCTATAATTCTAATTTTATTATTAATTAAAATGTTGAATTTATGTTAGAGAACAGTTTCGGAATAACCTTCTTTTTGAAGAGTTCCACAAGTAAGACTAACGTGAGGTATGTTTACCTGAGAATCACAGTAGATGGGATACCCAAAGAGACATCTACCAAACGTAAATGGGTAACAGACCGCTGGAATCAAAAAACAGAGCGGGCTACCGGAAATAATTTCCAGCAGTGGTAATCAGGTTTTGCGGGTAGTGCCCAAAGATGCTTAAGGTGCCCGTTTTGGCACTAACGGCTCACTGCCTATGTAGTAGTGCTTGGTGTACACTAAAGTATTGCCCGACGCTGCATTATCTTTACGTAGTCGGGTTGGCTTGCCCATCATCAGCCCGCTGGGTATATCATTATATTCTCCTTAAAGGCTTGGCCTACTTCGGTTGCGTTTACAGAGGAATCTATACGGTGTCAGCTTATCTTATCTGTATTGCATAATGATATGCAATTGCGTTTTATAAATATCAATAGGATGGTATATTTAAACTACTATTAGGCAAGTGTTTTAACTCCGATTCTGAATTAATTGAAAATCTTATGTCAAAAATTATTTCGCCAGTTTTAGGCTTAAAAGACAAAATGTTACCTAGGGTTATTCTCTGTCTGTGCTCGTTTGTTAAACCTGTAAAGTTGTAATGCCATTTCTTATATGGACTTTTTAAGTCTATAACTGATAAACTTTTAAAAACCCGATAAAAAAAAGGAGTTGACCATATTTTTTCTTCCTTTGGATAACACGAGATAAATAAATAACGTTCCTTAAATAATGTATAGCACAAAAGGTTTAATGTGTCCTTTTTATATATTGTATCAAGATCTGATATTATACAATTTCTATAAAATAAATATTTTTTACCATTGATTTTGTATAAATCATAATCAAGCTTTTCCTCTGTTAATTGCAAATAATTACCTAATGGGTCGAGTTGCGCGAATGTATTGAGAGAAAATACCAAAAATGTTATTATAAATAGATTTTTCATGTTACTAAGGTTTTTTTGTGTAATAGGGGCTTCCAGATCCGATGGGCGTTGGAGATCCGTAAGCTTGCAAGAAGAACCAGTATTGATATCCCATTCGGCCTTTCCTCCAGACCCATTTTTACTAAAATAAAAACTTGTACTCTCGTTTTTTAAAAGAAAAGTTGCATAATGAGAAGTACCACCCTTCAAATTTCCTTTATCCACTGCATTAATCACACCAGGCATACTTGCAGTTCCGTCTGGTAGCGCAAATCTTGTATCATCTCCAAATTTAGGATTATTTATTTGGGTAAAGTTATATAGTAATTTATTATCTGCACTATGTGGATCTGGAATTGCGCCTTTAGCCTCCCCCAATCTAAAATTAAGATCTACTATACCTCTTAAGGCAACCGAAAGTGCAGTGTGCCAACAATTACTTTTTGCCCGGATACCCTCTGAGTCATAATTTAAAAATTTATTTATTGAAGTTATCGTTTTATCAACACTCTCCAATTCCAAATTTTTCAAATACGGTTCCTTCCTTTATTTCTACATCCCCTAAACCTTTCTTAAGCTCTTCAAGGCTAATACCAGTCTGCTTTGATAATGAGCCAATATCCTCTCCTTCTTGTGCTTTAAAATACATATACTTTTCCATTTTACCGGTTGCTTTCCCATCTTTATCTAAAATTTCTCTTTGTCCCACTTCTACCTCATATAAACCAGTCGGATCAGTATATTTTATGGGGTTATTAAAGCTGTAACGGTAAGGTGTCCAGTCAGGATTTCACTCCGCAAGCGGATCCACACTTATAAAAATACTCAATTTAGGATCATAATAACGGGCACCGTAATAATAATTTCCTGTTTCCTCGTCAAACTCTTTACCGTTATACTTAAACGGCGAGTTGTTAGAGTTTAAGTGTTCATCAATCAGCGTCTCGCCAAAAGGCAGGTACTCCATGTGCTGGGTTACAGCACGCTACTATTTGTTATGTAGCTGCTACTTCCTAAATGGTCTGTGTGAAAATAGTAGTAGTAATTAAGCAGGCCCCCCGTTCATGGCTGCTGTATTGTATACATAATAACGTAACATGAATTCTTATCCGTTAATAATTACAATTTAAAATAATAATATAAATCCGTCTTTAGTACTGGAATCTTATTCACTTGCTTCTGGGATATCTGTATTAAAAATTATATTTAAAATCTTACTGTCGGCATATACCGAATTGGGTTATACTATATGGCATTTCGATTTCTAAATCCTTTTCATATTTAAGGAAAGTACCCTGATCTAAATATTTTATAAAACGTTCATATGTAAAATTGTCGACTTGAAGATCAGTTCCATTAAAGGTGTTTTTATCAAAATATATTTCTCTAAAATAGCTATCTCCTTTTTTCTTCATTAAAGAAAAACTTGATAATTTATTACCTTTAAAAATAAGTACGTTGAGCGGGCAAAAATTGATATCTAATTCGAATATTGAATAATAAGAATTTTCTATTTCATTAAAATTCATATCAAAAAAATTAGGAAAAGAAACATAAAAATTCCTTTTAAGCAAATCGTCATGGATCATAAAACCATATCGGAAAAATTTAAATTGTGAGTTGTGATCTAAAAAATTAATCCCATATATTTTGATCGAATCAATTTTGGTTAATAAGAATAATTCATACATAATATGATCGGAATTAAAAACATCAGAAATTTTAACCACCTCATTGTTGATAAAAGATATTTTTATTTTATTATCTATTTGTTTGGTACCTATAGAATCGAAGGATGTAAAATTAAATCCGGTGTAGTATGATTTGGCGCCAAGATAATCCTGCAATTCAGAATATCTAGCTGATTTTAATATATTTAACAAATTTATTTCCTGTCCTTGAACAGAATTATAAAAAACAAATAAAATTAATATATATTTCATTGTCTAAATTTTACAGGGTTATTATTGTCTTTGCTCATTAATTCAATACTTTTTACTGTGCTTGTATGTCCAGTATTCGCCTCATATTTATCCCAAGGACCATATAGTGGTTTTGTAAATATATACCTAGTATCTCTGTGATTGGCTCCTTCCTCTCGAATTGGTATATAGCAGAGATTGTTGTTGAGAAAAAGATTTGTTCTATTTTCAAGTACTAAGGATATATTGTTACCTAATGTATTATCTTGTCCAGCAGTACAAGATGTCATAATAAAATTACCTCCATCCTTTACATAGCTTCCAAGTGTTATTAAGTCCTCAATACCTTGATTATTTACCGCTTTTCCATTTTTTTTCACCTCGCCGCCATTAAGATAAAGTTCCATGTCTTCATGTGTGATATGATTGTCAACTCCTATTTGTATATATCGATCTTCACTATCATTTACCGGTCCACCATGATTATTAACTACTATATTATTAGCTTTAGTATCCCCTAAATATTTTTTTAAAGCATCATTTGCTTCAGAGATGTCATTAACAGTAATATGATGCCAAACTTCACTATCCCAAGTTTCAGGTTTTATTGGGTCACCTCCATCATTAATTGTTATAAGAATATTTCTTTTTGGCGGACTTCCAGGTTCGTCAGGTTCCATGCCAGTAGGGTCAGTCAAATTAATTGGATTGTTCAAACAATAAGCATATGGACTTATTCCCGGATATTTATCCGCCAACGGATCCACACCTATAAAAATACTCAATTTAGGGTCATAATATCTTGCGCCGTAATAATAATTTCCGGTTTCTTCGTCCATCTCTTTACCGTTAAATTTAAATGGCGAGTTGTTTGAGTTTAAATGCTCATCAATCAGCGTCTCGCCAAAAGGCAGGTACTCCATGTGCTGGGTTACAGCACCGCTACTATTTGTTATGTAGCTGCTACTACCTAAATGATCTGTGTGAAAATAGTAGTAATTAAGCAGGCCCTGTTCATGGCTGCTGTACTGTATATTCCCCTCAGGACTAACAGGTAACTGCGGTGCGGGTGTTACTCCAAAACCACTGTAGACACCCAATACTGTATTATTAGCGCTGGTTACAGTAGCATTGCTTGGGTTGCGCACTAAGGTAGAGGATAGCGTTGGGTTAAGTGCCTGCATGTTTCCGGCGGTATCTGTAAGCAGGTTGTGCGGGTAGTGCCCAAAGATGCTTAAGGTGCCCGTTTTGGCACTAACACGCTCACTGCCTATGTAGTAGTGCTTGGTGTACACTAAAGTATTGCCCAAGGCTGCATTGTCTTTACGTAGTCGGGTTGGCTTGCCCATCATTAGCCCGCTGGGGTATATCATTATATTCTCCTTAAAGGCCTGGCCTTCTTCGGTTGCGTTTACAGAGGCATCTATACGGTCATAATTATAACGCACCGTGCGTGCACCGCCTGCATCATAAGTATATATGGCTACCGGGTGGCCCGTTGGGTCGTCAGGCTTCAGGTTTACTGCTTTCAGGCGGTTTTCCTCATCCCAAACATTGCGGCGCAGGCTGGTAGTTAGTGCACCCACTGTTTCGCTAATTTGGGTTTGGTTGCCGTTAGCGTCATACGCAATGCTTTTTTGCCTTATGCGCGGGTCGTTAGCATTAACAGCTTCAAGGCTGGGCTGCTCTGTTATAGTGCGCGGTGCATGGGGCTGCTGGTAGCCATATTCGCCATTAACTATTGGCGTTACATACTGCACATTGCCATAGCCCTCATAATCCAGTACATAGCTTGTTTTGTCTACAGGGCGGCTGCCTGACACGGTTCCGCCATAGGCTGTAACAGAGCCCATTTTTTGCCATTGCGTCTTCTTCCTTATCGTATGGTCTGAATTATATTCCATTTTAAGAGAGTACTCTGTAAATAAATAAGGTGTAGTAAGGTCATTAGCCCCCGTGTAATTACCTATTGCACTATCAAGGCGGTTGTAATTATCATATGTATATTCATGATATATAGGCCCGCCTATTTTGCCCGTGCCCGGCAAGCTGCTTTGTGGTGTATTGGTTTCAATCTTTTTTATGTTAGACAACTCATCATACCCATAATTTTTAGTGATATTAAAAGTATTGTTTTGAAACTGGTGTTTAAGGCTATTCATCCTTCTCCTGGTATCATAGGTATACCTGGTTATATTATTATTTCCATGCATAATACTGGCACGCTCGCCATAGTCAGTGTAAGTAATTTCCTGCACAATAGGCTGTACCACGCTTACGCCTGCCATAACGCTGGTAATGCGGTTTAGCGCCCCGGCTTTATTATAATGGTAAGACACAGTTTCCTGGTCTGGATAAGTTATTTCCTGTATGCGGTTCCAGCTGTCATACTTCCACTTTGTGTAAAACCAATATGACTGATATCCTGCAACAGCTACCGAACGCAGGTTTCTGTTCACTTCTCCCATATTGCCATACCCAAAAACCTGCACGCCGCTGGCATCTTCCTGGTAAAGCACACGGCCTACAGCATTTTGTTCTAACGAAAGCGGTGCCAGTGTCCCGGTGTTAGTGCCATATGTATACTTAACCTCATTTTGCGGATTTTGCGGGTAGGCAATCCTTACCAGCCTGCTACAGTCATAATAGTAGTTTATTTTTTGGTTAAGCGGTATCAGGTTACTGTTACTTTGCTCAATCATGCGGCTGGCCCTATCATATTTAAAGGTTACTACACCACGATCGGGGTGACACATTTCGATTTTGCGGCCTGCAAGGTCATATTTATATTTGGTTTCGAAATTTTCATTGTCAATAACCTTAATTAGCTCATTAATGGTGTTATATTCAAATTTTGTGGTAATCTGATTGTTTTGTACTGTTTTCCGCTGCCTACCCCTTATATCGGTATAGGTATAAAGAGTTTGATGGCGCTCATTTTCAAGGCTTTGTACAAAACGGTTACCTTCAATGGCATATTCCATAACCGCCACCTCCGATTCGCCCACCTGTTTTACACTAACAGGCCTGTCTTTAACATCATATTCCGTTTCGGTAAGTGTTGCAAGGCCAGATGAAGGTTCGTAGTAATTGAGTGATCCGGTCAGGATAGATAAGTTAGTAGGATAGGCGTCCTGTTTAACGGGAAGCCTGCTAATTATAACCCTTCCAAAGGCATCTGCCTTGTCAAAACCACTAACCATCCATTTCATTACATTACTGGTTGCTCCGGCTGATATACCTTTATGGGTTTTCTTTACCTGTATGGGCTGCCCAAAGCCATCGGCAATAGTAATAGTGAGTAGTTGATTATTTATAGTTCCTGTGTCGGGATCAGGTTCAGGATCAAAATGGCGTGTTACTGCCCAATGCTCTTTAGTGGTAGGTGTAGCCGTTCCTGGCGGCACAGCGGTAAAACTACCTTGCGCGGCAAGCACATGGGTTGTTGACAGAATATTTGATGTTATTGCGGCTTCGCCTTTATATTCCATTCTTATGGTCCAGCTATTTACCCCTTGTGCCATTTCGTTAGGGCCTGTAACCTCCACCACGCGCCCGCGGTTGTCTATACGGGTACGCATATCTTCGCCATTAACATCTTTTACAAACATTGGCACACCAAAAAGATAGCTATATCCAGATATTATTGACTCATCCCCAAAGCTGTTTTTTACCTTGGTAGGGAACGTATTTAATACGTTTTCATAAGTAATCTCTTTACTGTAATTACCGGTATTTGTAACGTTTTTATTTTCAAGGTCATTAACCTTTTTAAGGTTGCCATAAATATCATATTCCAAACTTACTTTATTACTTTCTGTACCATTAAGCTTTGTGATAATCTCAAAAAGCCCTCCCTTATCAGGATAATATGTCGCCTGCCTCTCGCGCATCAGTATATTTCCAGCGTTTCTAAAGACGGATATTTTGCTTGGGAAACCTGTTGCATTCTGAATCCCCGTGAAAATAGTTGAGGGATGGTAATCAATTACCGTTTTGTAGACATCTTCTTCTCCTTCTCCTAAATCCCTAAATGTCTTAAGGTTACCATATTTATCATAATTAACAAACTCTTTAATAGCCGTTAGGGCATCCGGGCCTTCAAAAGTAGTTGAAGAAACACGTGCTACTGCAATAAACAGGCGTGAGTGGTCTAATAAGGCTGTGCTAACGTTATATTGAAGGAAGTTATTGCCGGAAGAAGCATTAAAGTTAACCGTGGGATTATCTGGGCTTAAAATGTTAAATAATGTACTTTCACCTGATAGCTGATTGCCTGAAGCATCAAATACCCCACTGCCTTTTTTTAGACCGCTCAAATAGAAATTTTCATTGTGGTAGTATTCCTCAACATATCTAAAAAGCACAGGTGCAGCAGGATCAGGATTTCGTTGCTCTGTAGTAACTTTTGCATACCCTAAAAATTCCCGTTCACGCCTGCTGTAATTGGGCGTTTCGTACTTTGCAGTAGTTAGTGTAGTGTTTGGTCTAAAATTGTCATCCTCTACAAAACCATCATGTGTTGTTACCTGTGTAAGCAGCCATTTACTATTTGGCATATTATAACTATTTTTGCTTTTGGCATAAAAAACCTCCCAACTCCCCCCAAGTGGAGTGTTAACCTTTTTAAGCAGGTAGGTTTTACCTACCGGGTTAAGGTTTGCTTTAATGCTGCCATTAATACCGCGATTATTTACATTTTTTGCCTGGTGTACTACATCTACAAGGCCATCGCCATCTATATCCTGAAATGTATCCTTCTTTTCGCTAAACCCGGCTGTTGTGCTTAGAGAAGGTGTGGTAGTAGCCTTTATAGCAATGCCAAATATAGGAAAGCTAATACCGAAGGTATATGAACCAAAAAAATTAGCCGAGATAGTAACATCACGATCGGCGCCTGCACTACTATTATAGAACTGAGAGTAGGCCGTGGTAAAAGATGTGCCCGTATTTAAATGATATACATAGCCATTTGAGTTTCTCCTGACTAAATCTGGTAATCCGTCGCCATTTACATCAATGAACAAAGTTTCTGTATGAGACGAACTTTGTGCTCCACCCAGACCTAGAGCAAAAGACATTGATGGAAAAGAGGTAAGGCCGGTAATGCTTGCCGCACCTCCGGAATTACTGCTAATATCCATGCCACTTAAATTAGTTATCCAATCAGTTTCCTGGGTACTAAATTTATATCCTATATTAAGGTTTACCACAACCCGCTTTAGATCTGTATTAATTGATACTTTGTCGGGTAGGCCATCACCATTTATATCTACCCACTGATTGCTGTTTGTAGATTTACCATTAGTTGTGTTGATTCCAGAGCTAGCCTGTGTATTACTTCCTTTAAAGATACGCACCCCAACATCTCCCGTGGTTGAATTTGGCGACTGTCCGGAAATTGTAGCTCCAAATGTTTTCTCCTGGGTAGTACTACCCGAAGAATGAACTACAGGGCTAAGCAGTGAGGGAGTTTGAACAAAACCACCGTGCATACCAGTAAACTGTATTGCCCCGGGTGTAACAAGGTCAGGATACCGGTCTCCATTGAAATCTATGTACTGGTTATTTACTTTTGAAGTAGCATTACTTAATGTACCGGAGCCGGAAAGTTCAGTTATGCCACCATTTGCCGAATTAGCTGAACCATGTGATTTTGAATATTGCTTTAATCCGACAAAAAGCAAATTGGTTCCTCCAGTGGCTAATGTGTTTACATTAATAAACTGGCTGTAAATATCGCCTATACCAAAACGTCCCATGGTTGTATAAAGATTGTTTTGAGCATCTGGTCCGAAAGTTACATCTACATCTCCTGTATTAGTTTTATATTTGATTAAAGGTAAAGTATAAAGATTTTGACCATTTAATTGTTTGTATAAGCCATATCTTATTTCGAGGCCCGGGCTCATAGCCGCTGCATCAGTAGGAGATATATTGGGGTCTGCCTGTCCTACGGCCTCTGCTGCGTCAGATTGGGTGGCTATATCAAACAGAGTTGCTGTAATTGGTTGCAGCCCATAATCCGACTGGTCTTCATGTTTAACTCCGCCGTTATATAAAAATTGCCCCCAGCCACGGTAAGTATATCCCCATGACTTTGCACTTTGTCCCCAAAAAGGAGAATTTAGTACTTTAGCTACATATGTATTATATGGAACGATATTAGCCACACCAGGGTCCATAGCAAGTGTAATAGACGCAGGATTAAAATTATTTTCCACACCACCAACTAAAGAGTTCTCGATATAAAATGCGGTAAATATATATGCACCTGCATCTTTTATATCCTTAACCTCTTGCTTGGTTAATGTTTTGCTAAAATAACCATTATAATCTGCCGCACCCTGTATCAGAACCTGTGAACCATTTTCATTACGGCTTAATGTAAAGGTGCCATTAGCTAATTTATTGAGATAAAAAATTTTCTTATGCAATATTGTCGTGCCACCTGATGCCCTTTTTTTAACCAACCAGCTTACTTTTCGATGAACAACGCTTGCACTATTCGTATTTGATAAATCCAGATATGGGCCCCAATTAATTTGGTTAAAATTTTGAGATATAACCATAAAGGGATTTGAGCCATCATTAGTTATAGTAGGCGTTGCGAAATCTGAAGGGATAAACCAGTATTTTTTTTGAGCGACATTATTGTCAAAAGGCAGATATGTAACACCAGGATAATTAATATCTGTACTGCCGGAAACGGTATATGTTGGTTTCCATTTCAGGAGTGCCCAATTGATATTAGAGTCGCTCTCAACAGTGCAGTATAAAACGTCCCTAAAGTTTGAATTTTGCTCCAAGCCACTGTTTACTGCCAACATATAAGTATTTGGAGATAACGTAACTCCGGGTGTATATGTCCTTAACTCGTTTGACATAATTTGCCCATCTGTATCACTTGTTGTATCGTATCGAATTAGCTGTATCCTAAACCGCACAACATCAGTAAGGTTTAAAGCTGAAAGCGTTGCGGCATTTAGGTTAAAATTCATATTGAGCGTTACTGGTACTGAACCTAGTTCAGTAGTACCACCGTTATTGAGTATAAAATCATCTGCATACCGATAATCGCTTATATTCTTGCCGTTTTCATCAGGTCCATTATAATAAATTTCTGTTTGATTAACTTGATACTTTACCTGCGGGTTCCAGACTAATTTGCCTCCACAGCCATATTGTTTATTATGTATGCGAAAAAACAGAAGGTCGCCTTTGTTAACCTGTGTTTGTTCAGTCATTAATGCGCTACCGCTAGCTGAAGTTAACGGATCAAAAAATTTAACTAGACTAACTACCAATTGATTATTATTGTCAACATGTTTTTTTTCAATCGTCAGCCTGAAATTATTAGTGCTACCACAACTGTTTACCTGAATAAGTGACGCGGCTCCAGATATAGAAACCGTTCCGGTATATGGGGCCTCCCATACCTTTACGTGGTCAAACTGAGCATAATTAGCCCTGAGTTCAGCCTCCGTTGGCAGATCCATGGTACTCAGTACCTGGGTACTTATTTCGCCTGGTGTAATAACATTCTCTGTACTTGTAACATATGGTGTAAAAAAACGGCTATTATAGTCGCTGCCACTTGTTCCATTAAATTTTATCTGCCCCTGCGTTACCATATCCGGTAACCCATCTCCATTAAAATCAGAAAAATAGTCATCTGTCTGTGACCAGGAGTCGCTAAAGCTTTTTCCAATACCTATAACACCAAGGTTTAAATCGGCGCCATAGCCAACGGTGTTCGTTTTGGTTGTGCCCAAACCGGTTAAGCCGGTAACCACCACATAATCTCCAAATTGTCCACTACCATTTACCAAGCCCAGGTTAGGCCGGTATTTAATAGTGTTTCCATCTTTAAATACCTTGTCGGGCAGGCCGTCACCATTAAGGTCGATAAAGCTAATACGCGTATTATTTTCATTATAACTGTAGCTTCCTGACCCTGCGGCAGTTGTTGCCGTGCTCAAAACATTGAAACCAAGCCCGCCACCTACGCGGAGCCCGCCGGTACCCCCTATGGAAGTGCTGGTTCCCAGAGCAGAACCTTCGGTATTAAGGTTAAGGCCTGAAAGCACGCCTACCGGCGATATGTTATCTTCGGCCCCACTCCAAATATCTGTCTCGCCATCGTCTATAAGTGAGCTGCCGGTAACATCATTATAATATTCCATTGTATGGCTGTAAAAGAGCGCACCTGCCGAATCGTATTCAGAAATAGACTTAAGCACACTCTTTTTAAAAGGATTACTGAATGCTGCATCAGATTGACCATAATAAGTGAAACCATATTTCCGAATAGGCTTTTCATCATTATTATCTACATAAAACATCTGTACTTCGGAGAGTAGGGATTGTGTGAGTTGCATAAAACCTAAGCGCGCACTTGTTGTAACATCTAGCCGTGATGTATCATTACGAATAAATTTTACCCTGTAAAAGTTAGTGTTTGTACTTAGGGCTCCTCTAAGGGTATAGTCTATATAAGATATATAAAAGAATTGCGAAGTTACACCATTAATGACGGTGGTACCTTTATTATAATTATACTGCACATAATTGCCGTAAGTGTCTTCTGTGCGGAAAAGAGCCCAATGTGCTATATCACCTTCAGTTGTCTTTAGCACAGCATTATCCACTACGCCTGTCTCATAACCGCCATAATAGCTTTTGTTTCCCATCTTATCAGTAACAATCCAATAATAGTTAGATGGCGCAGTGCCTTTACGTATAATCTGACTGAAACTTCCTTCTTTACGTTCATAAAACTGTCGTTCAGACTGAGGAGACGGCTGTTTCGGGATATTTGGCGTTTTTTGAGGGCTCGTGTAATCCGTTCCGTTTTTAAGCACCAGGTCCGAACCATTTAGCGCATAAAGTTCCGTTTCATAAGCGCCGCTGTATGTGGGGACACCCCATTTTGTATTAAGACTAACAGAAGGTACGGAAAGGTTCCAGCCCATACCCATCCATCCGTTGCCTGCTTCGCTATTGTAGCTTACCTGCAACGATGGCTGCATGCCATTGCGGCCACCAGGCACCTTTAATGGAAAGCTCGTTGATGCCGAACCCGTGCTGTTAGGGCTTGGCGGTTGTATGCTTACAATTCCTGCTGCGGGATCTGCAAATTTGATATCATTCATAGCCGTTGGCGCAAAACTGCTTGTCTCCGGCGAATCTGGAACTTTAATAACACCGTTTATATAATCTGTGTCATTAAAAAAGGTCGTAGTACGTATTTCATGCTTTGTTATATCCAGGCTATCAACCGGCAACACTTTCCACATGCGCTGCGGACCATCATAGTAAAAAGTCCTTATATCATTTTCAGTATACCCAGCCGGTATTTTACTCGGGTCAAATTTTAAAGATATGTTCGTGCCTAAACTATCCGAAAAATTTTGGCGCTGCACCCGGTAACCTTGGTACACACCTGATGTAACTACCTGTATTTCATCATTAAGGGCTTTAATATCCTTAAATTGTAATCCAGACACAATAATTTTACTATTGTTATATAGATTATTAGGTACCGAAGTAAGTTTTATGTCATGAAATTCCAGATTGTCTTTAGCCACGCCCGTACCCTGAGGAGCGCCAGATTTATCCAATAATTGTTTAAACGAATATTCAGGCTCATCAACACTATAGCTTACAGGAATATTGATGCTTTTATATCCTTCGTTACTTTTATACCCCAGTTCGAGTGCTTTGGTACCCTTAGGCACATTTTCCAAAAGCCTTTCAACAATGCCTTGGTGCACAGCAATATTTTCCCCAAGTACATTAACACTTAAAATATCGGAGTTATTAATAATAGCAAAAATATAAATGCTGCCATTTTGATTAGTCAAGCCAGCTCTGTTTAAGATAATGTCTTTATTTGTTTTTTGCTTTAACTCAATTCTGAGGTCTTTAATTGAATATTTATACTTTTGTTCATCCCTCCGGTTAAAATGAATTTCATTTCTGCCTGCATGAAGGTAAGAAGCAGGCACAGTTTCTGAAACCGGTGACCAACTTTGTGATGTACATATGTCAAGTCCGCCGTAAGCTACTTGATTATTAATTCTTTTAGTTGTTTGCTCGGCTTTTGCTAATCCATTAAGGTCATACGACATAAGTATATCATAATCATAAAGATTAATAGTATCTGGCAGGATTACCGTAAAGAAATTATCAAGCGGATTTTCTATATCCGACAAGGAATCTATCCCAACAACGGCCTGAAATTCCTGGGCGTAGAATATTTTTATCTCATCAAAGTAATTGTTATCCTCTGACTGTAATTGTTTTGGCCGGAAACCGTGAAACGGAATTGTGTGCGGTAGGATTTCTTTATCCTTATTGTGAGACATTGTTTGTGCAATAGCCTGTTGTATATGGTTTTGAAGGTTGCCCTGAATAATGTATTGCATAGGCTCGCCAAACAAAACCAAATTACTTAAAATTGAGGAAAACACTAATTTTGTAAAATATGACTTCCTTAGGCGTGTAAAAATAGTTGCGGCCATTATTTTATAATAATTTTGTTTGTAAGTATTTTATTTCCTGTTGTGGTAGTAATTAGATACGTGCCCGAAGTAATCAGGCTTAAAGGAATCGTATAAGTAGATTCTCCCGATATTGTAGTCTCATACAGCAAAGCACCGGTTGGGCTGTAAAGATTAACCTTACCTTCAATAACACTGTCTGAAATTATTTCGTAATAGAATGTTGTGTTGATGTCGGCAGGATTGGGGTATACTTTAGCAGATATGCTTACTCCCGTCGCCTCAGTAGCAGGCGTTGGTTTTGATCTGGCACCTATATTACCAGCAGCTTCGCCTACACCGAATTTTCCCTCAAGCACTATAGTCTCAGAAAGAATACAACCGGTTGCATTGTTGTAAATCTCGACTGTTATAATATTATATTTTGAAGCAGGGTTAATAAACTGGTCATCTTCATAAAACACAACCTCAGGATCATAAATATTTAAATATACACCATTTACAATCCATTGATAGGCTACATCCGGCGCGGTGACTAAAGCCGAAGCATCGACCGTTACTGAATCATCGCATAGAAATGCCGGTAAGCCTTCGATATATGTTGCAGCATAAATATAATTATCAGCGTTGCCGCACCATTGTGCAATCTGGCCGGCAATATCTACTTCAATACCGTCCAATAAATTTTCAACATCTACATCCGTTTGAAATATATTTCCCTGGCTATCAGTAGTAGTTAAAGTATAATTGTCAAATGGCAGGTCGGTAAACTGGTATGAAGTAGTGTTGTGCACCTGACTGATGGTTATTGCATTTCCTGAAATAACAGAGGTAAAGGGTGGTACACCACCTGTTAACGTAAAAGTAATACCGCCAGTCTCGGCCTCGCATTGTACCGCGGGATAAGCAGTTCCACTAAAACTATATCTAATCAGTATTGTATCGGTTACCCTGCACACCCTGTTTCCGCTCACTATACTAACCGTGTATTCTCCTTGCTGGCTTACGGTAATTGATTGCGTAATGTCTTCCAGTAACAGCCCATTATAATACCATTGGTATGTCGCAGTTAGGTCTGATACCATCGTGCCAGCATCTAACACGACCTGTTGCTGCGTGGTATTTAATATAATATCAGGGCCAAGGTCGACCGCTATCTGTGGTAATATTACTTCAGCTTGTGTGGTAGCCGTATTTCCATTACTATCCTGTACCAATACAGTATAAGTGTCGGGTGCGATTGCTTCAAATCCCATTGAAGTAGTACTCACAGTAAAATGCTCACTGTAACCATTTTGATTGTTTATCCATACATCATACGGCGCTTTGCCACCGGTAATAATCACATTTGATTTTATCCTTTTGTCATCGCAGTCTTCATTGAATCTAACCTGAACAATTATTTCGGGGCCTACACCAAAAGTAAATTGGTCATATATATTACTATCCGTATCAAAAAAAACATTTTCAAAAAAACCATTGATAACACCATTCATACTAGCCGGCTCATAATATTCCACATACGGGCTAGTAAAGTTTGATTCGCTTTGATTTGTTACATTTTTGTCGTGCAGCATCCACAATCTTAAATCAGGATCAGCAACTAATGCCTGACTCATTGCTGTAAGAAGTTTTATCTTGAAAAAAATCTTTGAAGTACTTATGTTATTTCCGGTTACTTGTGATAGCCATATCCGTTTTAATGTTTTCACATTATGATTGTTTGGAGCATTTAAACCGTCAGGCTTATTATTATCCCCAAACACAAGAAAATCATTATTTACGATACTTACGAGTTGCTGTTTTTGTCGGTTGGTACTCTGAAGTCCTTCGACAGAAGCAATTAAATAGTCTTTATTATGTACGCTTTCGCTCTGTAACTGGTTAAGGCCCGAAATATCATCCCTGCCAATCCCAAAGATTCGACTTCCAAATAAGGTATAGTTCTGAGAATTCCAAAATACCATATTTTTCGAATTACGGTATGGCGTTCCAGACGCCAGTGTAATTCCATATTTTAGTGCAAGATAAGATTCAACCCTGTTTTTTTGGTTTGCAGTAAGTTCGAAAGGGAACGAAATAAATTCAGGAAAATTGCCTGTGTAACTTGCAGCTGGCGTAGATGGTTCTGGTATTACAAAATCTTTCCCAATAAAAAATTCAGTTTCCCCTTCTATACCAAAACTTTTGTACCTTTTATCAGTTTGGTATAAGTTCCAATTATAAAAGTTAATGGTGGCTTTTAAATCCGCATCAAAAATTACGGCATTTTGGTAAACGTACGCCGCTTTGTTAGCAAGGTCAAAGCGGCTTCTTGCTGTGCTATTAGTAGGTACTAGGTTTATATGATCCGGTCTCCATTTAGAGGTAAGATGTCCATAAACCGGGGGTATTTCCTGTTCACCTACAAAAAATACATTTCGGGCTATTGTATTTTCAAGAGGAGCAATATATCGTAAGCATAATTTTGAAGCTTGCAGTGAATGATTAAAATTATAGAGTGTATTTGTAACTATATGGTCAGAGCATGCATTTATCCTTATATACGGTTTTGACAGATTACGGTATACACCCTGATTGGAATCATCGTGGTCAACACTATACCATACCTCAGCTCCAGGCACGCCACCTGGAAATCTCGTCTGAGAAAATGCGTTAGCAGAAAAAATTAAATAAAAAACAAAGAGGAGTTTTCGAAGTTTCATAAACCTGATTTAATTGATTGGAAGTCGGGATAGACGTTAACCCGATTAAATTGGAAATCTATAATCTCAGAACTTAGCTATAAACTGTGTCTGTGGAGGAGCGGCAACTATTATAATATATTCGATTACAAAAGTAATTTCGCTAAGTTAATTTTTTCTATTAATATTAACATAGGTTAACATAAAATTTTATTAAAAAAAATTATAAGATCAAAATCGATAAAAATTTATAGTTTCAGTTGAATATTTCTATTTTTCAGATTTTCGATGACCTTGAATACCGGTAATTATCGATTTTTATTTTGGCTTGGTATTAATCGTCAGAAACGACATAAATTCAAACCTTGTGCAATAGCCCTGATACATTCAAAAGTTTACATTTTATATTTCTTAGCAACATTCCACAAAAAGATAACTTTCCCTGAAGATATTCAGGAAGAACAAATTACAATATTAGAAATCAAAGTTGCAGAGCATAAATAATATAAATTGCATTTATGAGAAATCCTCCATTTATCAACAGTTTGAAAATGGCAACCTACTGGAAGTGATAGGCATTTTAATCGTTATATAAGAATTCAATCTCGATGAGCAGTCCGTTATTGTTCTTTATCGACATTTTAGCATCCAGGTCTGTGCTAAAACCCCATATTAGCCTCATCCCTAATGATGTAAAATTAAAATCATCAAAATCTGCCGAAATTCCGATGCCGTTATCCATAACAGACATTTTTAAATAATTTTCATCAAAGCGTTTAAAAGATAATGAGATCACGCCGCTTTCGTTATCAACAAATGCATGTTTGATAGCGTTGGTAATAGCCTCATTAAGTATTAGCCCCAACGGAACTGCCTGAGAAGTATTTAACTCAATCGCTTCTATATCCAGACTAAATTGTATTCTTCGGCCCAAATCTAACGTGCTCTGAAAATACTCTACCAATTCTTGTATATAAACATTCATGTTTACTGACATAAAATTCTCTGACTGGTAGAGCTTTTTGTGGATAAGCGACATAGAATGTATTCTGTTCTGAATTTCCGCAAGGGCATGTATTACTGCCGGATCTTTTAGATGATGGGATTGTACCTTTAGCAGGCTCATTACCATTTGAAGATTGTTTTTTACGCGATGGTGTACTTCTTTTAGCAACCATTCTTTTTCAATCACTAATTTTTGAAGCGTCATGTTTTTCTTATTGATCTCCTCTTTTTGGGATTGCAGTTTACGATTGGTTTTATGTTTAATTCTATATCCGGCAATCAGTAAAATAATTATAATAAAGAACAAGACCATACTGCCAAAACCAATGTTTTTTAAGAGGTTTGCTTTAGATAGTTTGCTTTTTTGAAGTTCGCCCTGCTTTCTCAACATTGTGTTTTGCTGTTCCTTTTGCAAAAGGTCTTTATCTTTTTTTTCTGTTTCAAACTTAATTTGCAATTCTGCAATTTGCTTGTTTTTTTCCTGGCTGAAAAGTGAGTCCTTGTATGCTTCCTGCAATTTATATTCGTTAATGGCCGATAGAAATCTAGACTCTATAGAATCAAGCCGGTATAACATCATGTGTACTTCCTGAAGCCTTTTTTTGTCTTTATTCCTTTCACTTATCTTTTTATAGTGTGCCACAAAACTGCGCGCTTTGTTATATTGGCCAGACTTGATTAGATACCTTATGATGGAAGGATATAATATTAGGTTAAGGCTGTTGCCCGACTCCCGCTTTTCTACCTTCTTCGTCGCCTCATCATAATATTTCTTGGCAGATTTAAAGTCAGATACTTCCGTATAAACCCTAAGCGCCCTGGCAATGAGCAATGTGCGTGATGACTCGTCCATTTTATCGATTTCCTTTTCCAATTTTTTAAGGTAGCGTACTGCCTCGCTATCCTTGTTTAAATGGATGAATGTTTGTATAATATTGGTAAGGATCATCGTATTTAATTCCCGTTCATTAAACCTTGCTGATATACGATAGGCTTTTTGGAAATACTCATTTGATCTTTGGATATCCTGCAATTGGCTGTAGGTAATTGCAACATAATTATATATTTCGGCAGCCAAAACCGAAGTGTCATGGTGGCTCTCTACCAGTTTCACGGCATGAAGGCCGTTTTCTAACGACGCTTTGTAGTCTCCCATTTGTGAGTAAGTGACGCCTAAAAGCGAATATATACGCTGGGTTTCCTGGTATTTGCATTCACGGTAAAGCGCCAGACCCGATTCTAGATCCGTTTTTGCTGCTTCCATATTTCCAAGTCCCATCTTTAAGTAGGCAATTTCAACCAAAGCATGCGCCTGCTCTAATTTTTTTCCGGATTGTTTATATAATGTATAGGCTTTTTCAGCGAGTAAAATGCTCGTATTGATATCCTCTTGTGTACCTCTTGCTTTTACAAGAACTATATAGGACCGGGCCATGCCGCTCTTGTCTTTAAGTTCAGAAAACACATCTACCGCTTGCTGTGCATATTGTATGGCTTTATTTGAGGCGCCTATATTAATGTAGATTTTGCTGCTAAGAAGGTACGATTCACCAATCCCCTCTTTGTAATTAGCCGCTTTGCTAAGACTTGCCATTTTTTTTACATAATAGAAGGCGCTATCAATTGACCTTGAATGAATAACCTGGTTGGATATTGAATAATGGTATTCTCCCAATTCTAACAACGCTTTGATTTTTTGCTGGGAATTTTTTGCGTGTACTAAGTTTTGGTAGCTTTTAACTGGTGGTGTGTGCTTATTATTTTGAGCCCAAGTTGAGAAAGTAATAAAGAAGAACGATACAAAAATCAGGGTAATTTTACGCATTTTGACGAGTTGTATTAGGCAACCAAATATTTAAATAAATTGCGGGCAAACCAGTAGCAAATAATAAAAATAGAAGCAATCAGAATTACTAAAATTATGATATTTAAATTTAAAAAGAGGTTTTGTTTAAACAAAAGATCAAGGCCGTCAAACATGTTTCTATTGATGGCTGGATTGCTAAAGTTTTGGCAGAAGTAAAAAGCCAGCCTTTTAATAAAGGCTGGCCAGGTAAATCTAAAAGTTTGAATTAGCGACTAAGGCATTTAATCGGTGTAATTAATTCTTAGCAAACTTTTCAAGCTCTGTATTAAATTTCTCCATTTCTTCAATAAATAACGCATGGCCGCTTTTTTCAAATCTTACGATGTAAGAATTTTTGATGCCTTTGTGCAGTTGTTCTGCGAATACAAAATCACACAGCTTGTCTTTAGTTCCGTGGAATATGGCAACCGGAACATTAATCTTTGATAATACCGGACGAAGGTCAAGGTCGCGCAAAGCAATTATAGCCTGTGTTGTTGCGTACGGCGACGCGTCAGCGTTAATATTTGCCAACCACTGCGCCATTGCAGGTGAAATAGAATTTTCTGAAGCCCCAAAAGCTTTACCGAAATCTTCTATCAGCTGTTGCCTATTGGTTCTTGTAGTTTGAATCAGTGTTGCTGCAGCTTCATCGGTAGTACCATAAGGAAAACCTTCACGCTGTTTCCATGATGGTGCGGCAGCTCCAAAAAGCGCCAGCTTGCTTACGTGTGCCCCATTATACTTAGCCATGTAATGTATTACCACTGCCCCACCCATAGAGAATCCGCCTAAAACAGCGTTTTCTATCTTTAATTTTTCCATCACAACTTTAATATCGTCAGAGAAAACATCAAAATCATATTTTCCGTAAGGCCTGTCAGATTTTCCAAACCCTCTTAGCGATATGCCTATCACCCTAAAGCCTTTCTGAACAAAATATTGATATTGGTACTCGTACATGGCATCATTTAACGGCCACCCGTGTATCAATACAATGGGCTTTCCTTCTCCAAGATCAGTAACATGAAGTTTTACATTCGGCTCTACCTCTATAAACTCTGCCCTTCCGGCAGATGCTGCCGTTCTTTGTATCTGGGCAGATGTTGATTGGTTTACAATAAGGGCGCAAAAAAGGATTAATGTTGAAATAAGTGTTTTCATTTGTTTTATGATTATTGTTAATATTGATGTGATTTATTTATATGCAAAGATGGCCAGAACTAACACGCCGTAAAATGGACGATTAGTCGAGTTGATTGTATATTTTTCCCTTTTCTTAAAAATTCATATTCGCACGCTGTCTTAATCATCTGGTGAAATATGACGGACACCCCCAACTGCCTAAAAGAAAATTGGTGTATGCTCTATTTAACAGACCGTTCATTAATTTAAACTTCTATGGAAAATTTCCCGATCACTGTATTATTAGCTTCATGTATAAAATAACGCCAGCATACCTTGCCTCTTCAAAACCTGATTATTAGTAAAGGGCTCAAAGGTGTACACTACTACCCCATTTTTCTTTATCAATATTTTGAAAGGCTGGCTCATCTTTTGGGTCAAATGGAAAATGGTTTGTATTTCTGCAAGGTCTTCATGCCATGATGCCATACTATATAAGGAAGCAAACGGCGTCTTGCTAAGCGCTTCATAAACTTTAATTGCAGAGGAAATTGCTACAGGTTTACCGCTCCTGTAGCGGGTAGTTTCTAAAAACGTGTTTGTAGCATTTTCCATGGGTTTATTGATTTCACTCCAAATACCTGCTGTAAATGTAGTGGACGCCGCAAACGCATCAATTTCATCAGGATGTGTAGTTATGTTTAAAACCGCATCTACCACATGAGTGGCTTCATGAAGTAAAACATACAAAATAGCATCCAGGTTACCGGCATCAATAACCACTTCATAGTCATTACTTTCAGATTTTATAAAACAAGTGTTTTCTTTCCATGTTGCCCATTGTGAAACGGTCTCCTTTAAGATCTCAGCACGAAACGTAATGTTGAACATCTTTACAGCTCCAGAAGTTTCTACGCGAGATGTGAGTGCCGTATTTGGCATGTTATCCATAAAGCTAATACTGTATAAATGTTCTTTTAAAATTTTTTGATGCAAGGGCGGCAAAAAAGAAAATGCATTGGTTACCTTTTCTCTTTCATTTGCTGTTAGTATGTGGTTAACTGGCTCCATGCCCGCCTCGCGAAATTTTTTAAAAACACTTTGCGGGGCAGATTGAGTACGGTCAGCTAATGCTTTAATAAATGCACTATCCACCTCTTGCGCCTTGACGCCTATAGTTGCTAAAAACAGGCAAAGCACTGCAAACGCATAATTATTTTTTACCATTGTTTATCCATTTACATATAATCCACAAACATTTACACCTGCTTATTTAATTTCTAAGCTCTTAATTTTATCTCCATCAAATTCAAAATTGTAGATAAAGACAAACGGGCTACCCGGAAAAGTTCCGGAAACCTCTGTTTTCAAAATGCCTTTTTCACTGTTACCGTTATAGGTTAAAGGTTTCATCACCGTTTTATAGTCCGATGTGGTTTTTTCTATCCATGCCCTTATCGACGCTTTTCCGTTATGCGTCTTTGCCTCATCAAACACCTTTGCGGTTTCGGTAAATAAATCAGCATACACTCTGCTTTCAGCATTGTTTTGAGCATTTACTAACTCCTTTATTATTGTGGTAAGTCCATGATTTTTAGTTTATAGTTTATTATTTATTTAAAGCTGTTAGCAATATTTCATCCCGATTAAATAATACCAGGATCTCGTTGTTACTTTTTAACTGCAATACATTCTATTTCTATGGTGGCATCCTTAGGTAATGAAGAGACTTCTATTGTACTTCTTGCCGGATAATGATTAGTAAAATAGCTACTGTATATTTTATTGATAAGGTCAAAATCTTTAATGTTCCTGATGAAAATGGTGGTTTTGGTAACATGATCCATATCCGAATTGTTGTCTTTTAGAATCACCTTTAAGTTCTCAAAAATCTGAGTGGCTTGCTCCTGAATTCCTTCTTTTAAAGTGTTTGACTGCGGATCTATCCCAATTTGGCCTGAAACAAATATTAAATCTCCAAAACTCGTAGAATGGCTGTATGGGCCAATGGGTGTTGGTAAGCCGTCATGTTTTACAGCTGCTATTTCTTTTGAACTTCCACAAGAAGACAAGACAATCAAAAGTATAAGGAATGTGATTTTATTCATATTAAAATACTCATCTGGATATTAAAAATAAAATTTATTAGTGGTTACCATCATTTTTCATTGCAAAGTTGCACCGATTCAGGAAGGCTTAAAATGGTTGGTTTTCTGTTTATACAGTACTTATTTCCCTTTTTAAGATGTAATGAATTGCAAAATGTCAGTATTTATAGTGTCCGCATCAGTTGTTGGCATTCCGTGCGACAGTCCTTTATAAATAATAAGTTTGCCGTTTTTTAAAAGCTCCGCAGCTTTAACCGCGGTCGTGATATAAGGCACAATTTGATCGTCATCACCATGAAGTACTAATACAGGTATTTCTACACTTTTAAGATCTTCTGTAAAATCAGTTTCAGAGAATACTTTAATACAATCATAATGTGCCTTTATACTGCCCATCATTCCCTGTCGCCACCAGTTGTCCCGGATTCCTTGTTTTACCTTTGCTCCCTCTCTGTTATAACCATAAAACGGAACAGTGAGGTCCTGATAAAATTGCTGCCTGTTATTTAAAGTATTGAATCGGATATCGTCAAATACCGATAATGGAACTCCTTCTGGATTTCTCTCGTCTGCAATCATATAAGGAGTTATTGCACTAATCAACACTACTTTTGCTACCTTCCCCTTACCATATTGGGCTGCATAGCGGATTGCTTCGCCTCCTCCTGTAGAATGGCCAACGTGAACGGCATCTTTTAAATCCAGAAATTCAGTCAGTTCGGCCACATCAGCTGCGTAAGTGTCCATGTCATTTCCTTTAAATGTTTGGGCAGACCTGCCGTGTCCGCGTCTGTCGTGCGCTATTACCCGATACCCCTTATTTAAGAAAAACATGATTTGCGCGTCCCAGTCATCGGATGATAATGGCCATCCATGATGAAAAAAAATGGGTTGTCCTTCTCCTAAGTCTTTGAAATAAATTTCTGTCCCGTCTTTTAAAGTAAATTTGTTCATGATTTTATTTTTAATACTATTACAATTTGATATGGCAAGATTTATTTGATCTCTTCATGGCCATTAGATATACAATGCTGGCAATTATTAAACCCATTTTTCAACAAACTAAAAATCAGTATTTTAACATTTTAAAGTTTCAGTATTTGTTATATATCGCTAATAAAACAGCGAAATTTTATAAATATTTGTAATTACTAAAACAGTAAATGATTTTAAAAAAATGCGTGGTAGCAGAGCATATTGCTTTTATATTTGTGTTAGCACATGTATAACTTCAGGTAACCTGCCCCGGTAGTATATTAACATCTTAAAAGCACTTTAATGGCATCGAAAATTTTAATAGTCGAAGATCAGTTTATAGAGGCCAATAATCTGGAGATTATGCTTGATGAGGCAGGCTATACAGTGTGCGGCACGGCAAAATCTGTTCAGGAAGCAATAAAGATGATTGACCGGAAAATTCCTGACCTGGCACTTGTAGATATTCAGCTTAAAGGAGCATTGTCAGGTATAGATTTAGCCGTAACGTTGAAGGAGAGGAATATACCTTTTATTTATGTATCAGCCAATTCTGATCACTATACTCTTATGCAGGCTAAGGCTACACAGCCTTACGGATTTATAGTAAAGCCATTTAGAGAGCGGGATTTGATAGTAACGCTGGAAATAGCACAATATAGGTATGAAAACAGCCTCGAAGCTGCCTTAAGAAAAGAAGAGCAATTTAGGATGTTGTTACAGGATATTGTTAAAATGGAAGCAACTGATACAGATAAGATGTACCAAATTTGTAAAACCATACAGGCAGTACTCCCCTTCGACTATTTTGCTATTTGCCTGAATAGTGATAACACAACAAGCAACCTGATGAGTTATTTGCGTACCGGCTTTGACGAATATCAATTTATTGGGGCAGAGGAATTTCAAATTATAACAAATAGTAATTTTAATGAGTTACATAAACTGCAAGATGACGAATCAGGCAATGAGCAATCTTTTTTTATTGTCGATGATTTTAAAAAGATGCTGAGCAAATTTGAGTTGAGGAAGCAGATTGCAGATAAATTTAAGGTCAATTCCCTCCTAACATATCCCTTGGTTTGTAACGGATATACAATAAGCTTATCCTTTTATAGCCGTAGGGCAGATGCCTATAATTCAGGTCATCTGGCATTACTGGTCAGGTTAAATGCAAGTATATCTTTTACTATTTGCCAGATATTAGGATTTGATGCCCAGCGCACACCTGACGCCGTTGCAAGCAACAAAAAGCTTATTGGCAAGAACAAGACTTTGACGCCTGTTTTTGATGGGATAGTAGGCAAAAGCCATTTACTGCTAAATGTATTTGATAATATTATGCAGGTAGCTCCAGCAAATACATCAGTACTTATATTAGGTGAAAGTGGTACCGGAAAGGAAAGAATAGCTCACAGCATACACGAAATGTCCGGACGTAAAGAAGGACCCTTTGTTAAAATTAACTGCGCTGCCCTGCCGGCAAGCCTCATAGAGTCAGAACTTTTCGGGCATGAAAAAGGTGCCTTTACGGGTGCGGTAAACAAACATGTCGGAAAATTTGAGCGTGCACATAATGGAACTATTTTTCTTGATGAGATTGGCGATATGTCTTATGATCTTCAGGCCAAATTACTGAGGGTTTTACAGGAAAAGGAAATTGAGCGACTTGCCGGCACCCATTCAATTAAAATAGATGTCAGGGTAATTGCGGCAACGAACCGTGATTTAGAAAAGGAGGTTGCTGCCGGCCGTTTCAGGCTTGATTTATATTACAGGCTTAATGTTTTTCCTATTACACTCCCCTCTTTAAAAGATAGAAAAGACGATATTCCGTTATTAGTAGATCATTTTATATCAGATTTTAATATGAGATTAGGAAAAGATGTTGCCGGCATTTCTGCTCGCGGTTTACAGGAAGCTATGCAGTATGACTGGCCCGGAAATATTAGGGAACTTGAAAACCTTGTAGAAAGGGCTGTACTTGTCTCTCAATCAAATAATATAAAAAGACTTGCCATTCCTGCGTTAGGTAATATCGAGATGGCTGCGACTGCCTCTGTTGATAACGGCTTCAAATCTATTGTGCAAAATGAACGTGATCATATACTAACTGCGCTCAAAAAGTGCAAAGGAAAAGTATGGGGAGCAGGAGGCGCCGCCGAACTATTAAACCTACCACCCTCTACATTAAATTCTAAAATAAGGAAGCTTGGTATTAAACGTGATTTTAACTAGTTGTTATTCTGCGCGAACGATGCCTAATTATAAATTTAATTGACACTTATGGGCCTATGTATTTTTTCAGCATAAAGCAATAGTTGTAATAACACCATACAACACATCATTGTGTATTGCATGGTGCTTTTAATATTAATTAGGCAATACTTGCGGCGCGTTCATCACATGCTTTTAAAAGTATAATTCCCATTTCTTTTAGTAAACCCGGTATTGGGTTATCGCTTGTATTGGTAAGACAAAGACGGCCGTTACTGCTTATTGCACCTATCGTTTGCTCTTTACCCTTACCAGACCTAACCATGGGTCCGTATACCGATTTTAGCTTAAGCTTTCCAAAGTCGGTATCATATTTTACCTTTACCAGGTTAGTAACCATAATATCGTGGTTAAAAGCCCCTTTTAAAACGTCAATCATCTGTTGGATATCAGTACTGTTAAAAGTTAGCTTCCTAAAAAAGTCAATATAACTTTGTACGTGCGCTAGGGTATCGGTTCCGGCGAGGCCCGATTTTGAAAGCCTTGCTATATGCCAAAAATCAGGATTAGGTTCAGGCTCAAAATAAACAGGGTGCGTTGTTATATTTAACCCAAAGTTATCGTCTAACTCAAGCTCCCTCCTGGTACAGATGGGAGAAATCAGCTCGAGCTTTTTATTTACCCACTCATTACGCAGCTTTCTGCCCGCAAGTACTACTGCCGCGCAAATTGCCCCATGCACGGTTGTTTGTTCTAATCGTGATTTCTCCAATATTCGTAAAGTGCTTTCGTAGGAAAATCGTAGGCTCTCCACCTTCGGATAAACCGGATCAATTTTTTTGAACTCGTAACCCGAACCGGCATTATCGGCAATGGCTACATCATCAGGTAAACCCAATGTCTCGTCGTTAGATTTTTGCGGGGCCAGTACTTCCAGTTTGTGGCCTGTTACTGCCTTTAAAATATCCCTGAAAAGGTAATTGAGCGAAGAACCATCTGCTAATGTATGGTTTGCTACCAGTATAATCACAGTATCCTGAGGCTTCTGAATTATTAGCACCCGTAACAGCGGCCCCTCGCCGGTATTAAATCGTACAGATAGTTCTTTTTCAACTTCTTGTTCCCATTTAAAATTATCATCTGCATCTATAATCTTCAGCGGGATTTCAAGGGCGTCTACGTGCTGAATAACAGGTCTTTTAAACTCGTCCATAATAATCCTTACTGAGAGGTTAGGATGCCTTTGTTGTACCTGTTTAATAGCTGATTTCCACGCAGCAGCCGGTTGTTTACCTTCTACCTCTGCAGCCAGTGCAAAGTCTTTAGAATCGATTTGATCCAGTAACCAAAACGTTTTTTCAAATGCACCCAGGGTGCGGTTTTGTTTCTTTGTCATTTTTTTAATGATTTTTAATTTGTACTAACTTAAAAAGTCCTGCACATGCTGTTGAAATGTTCAACATGACAGCACTAATCTTCCGGTACAAAGGTCATAAATCACCAAGCCCTTAAAAATGGAGATAAAGCGGTTAGTATAGTATATTTTTCCTTCTAAAATTAATCAATACAGTAGCTTACAAATGCAACACGATTAAAACCAGTCATTAATTACACTGATTATTAAAAATGTCAGATATTAAGTTGCAGCGAAAAAATAAAAACCCAGCAGTCACTTAAGTGCATTGCTGGTTTCTGTGTATAGATGCCTGACGTTTGTATTCTCAATTCATCCGTTACACTATGGTGCCCTTTATTAATACTGCCCTAATGACAGCAATACTAACGTGCAGGCGTACTCTGTTGCTATGCCGTGAGCATTAGCCAGTTTCCTGAGTTCTTCATTTTCTGTACCCGGATTAAAGATAATGCGTTGAGGATTTGTTTTAATAATATAATCATACAACGGCTGCTGTTTTAACGGACCAATATACAGAGTAAGCGTGTGGATATCTGAATGTGCTACTTGGGGCATTTCAATTTCAACGCCGCCTACACTTCCTGTCCTTACACCTACGTTAACAATAGTATGCCCTGAATTAGACAGTCGAACGGCAGCTAAATACGAATATCGGGTGAAATCTGTCGTTGCACCCAGTATTAATGTTTTCTTTTTAATCATAACCAATATGTTTTTGAATTTTACTGAAGTTGTTACCTAAAGTTTCAGCACACAAAGCTGGATATAAACTACAGGTCTTGAAATACATATAAGGATGATTTTATAGTATTAATTTCCTCGGATTTTTATGTAAAGAAGCCGCTATTAACATTACTAATTAATAACATGGCTCCTTCTAAATAGAATTCATACAACTATCGTTAACCCGTATCAGGCCTTTTCTAACGACTCCTTTTGCCCGATCAACTAATCCTACATAGCTTTTAGCGGTTTTGTGCAGACCTTTACATAACACAAGCAATAATGCTTAAAACCTTAATCTTTAAAATATGGAAGCTAAAATTGGTATTACAGAAAAAGACACAGAAGCAGTGTCTAATGAATTGGCTAAACTGTTGGCCGATGAATTTGTACTTTATACAAAAACCAGAAATGCACACTGGAATGTAACCGGCGATAATTTTCATGCCATGCATCTTTTTTTTGAAAGTCAATATAAACAATTAGACGACTTAATTGATAGTGTTGCAGAACGTATGAGGAAAATTGGCCACTATGCTCCGGCCACATTAAAAACATATCTGGAACTTACCCATTTGGCCGAAGACAACGAGCCGACTAATGATGGCCTGGGCTTTATGAAAGATTTGTTAAGCGACCACGAAAGCATAATTAAATTTTTGCGTGGTAATATTACCTCATTTGCCGAAGTTCACAAAGACTATGGTACAAGCGATTTTATTACCGGCCTAATGGAAACACACGAAGAAATGGCGTGGATGATACGCTCTTATTTTAGATAGGCGTAAAAATATGTAATGAATAAGTATATTTGTGTAAACCATAAATGTACTGTTATGAAAGCCCTGATTGTTGATGACAATGATATTGCAAGACTAACCTTGTTGCAGCTTGCCAAACAGGTCCCGGGCCTTACTGTTGTTAATGAATATTCTAACGCAATAGACGCTTATTATCATTTACAAAAAAATGAGGTAGACCTTATATTTCTTGATATTGAGATGCCGGAAATGACAGGACTGGAGTTAACAAAAAATCTGGCAACCAAGGACATAATAATTATTTTTACCTCATCTAAAAAAGAATATGCTCTGGAAGCCTTTGAGCTTAACGTAGCCGATTATATTTTGAAACCGGTTATTCCCGCACGATTTTTACAGGCCGTAAGTAAAGCACAGGCAATAATTGACAGCCGTAAAGAAAATGTACAGTTTGGTAAAGATGAATTTTTGTTTGTAAGAGATTCTAACATTACAAGGCGCCTTAAACTTGGTGATATTTTTTATGCAGAAGCCATGGGCGATTATGTAAAATTTTACACTACAGAAAAAATGTTTGCTATTCATGGTAAGATGAAAACTGCCGAAGAACGTTTGCCTAAAGATGATTTTATAAGGGTGCACAGGTCTTATATTGTTGCTGTTGGAAAAATTGACACCTTACAGGATGGCGGTATAGTTATTAATGGAAAATTTATTCCTGTGGCCGATGCCTATAGAAAAGCACTCAATACAAGAATGAATGTTTTTTAATTCAAACATCTGTAGCATAACATCAACATAACCGGCTATATAATACTTAATTTTAAGATGAATATATCTTCAGCAATGGGTAACAAGCGTTTTGCTTTTTTGATAGTACTTACCTTTATAGCCGACTCAATATTATTGATAGCAGTACAAATTAATTCTGCTTACAACACAAAAGAGCTGATCCAGACCAATACAACCCTTTTGCATGAGTTACGTGCCAGCAACCAGCTTCGTGTAACGGAACGCGATATATTAAGTGTTGAAAGCAGGATAAGGGCATCAATTGCCACTAACGATACCACTCACCTGGACGGTATTGACCAAAAAATAAACCAAATTGAAAATTTTCTCGATTCGTTATCCGGAGATAATTCAGACAGTGAAGAACATAGGCTGATTCACAGGCTGGGCGTGCTGGCACAGGAGAAAAAAACCACAAAAGAAAAATTGCTACACAGGTACCAAGCTATGGGTAATATGGATGACCATACCTCTATAGCCAATCCGCGTGCAAGAAATATCTCTAATGAAATTACCGCTATTACATCTAAAATTTATCAAAGCCGCCAGCTGCACATGCAGGAGCTGAGTAATAAAAGTAAAGAGATGGGCAAAAAAGCCCGGCTGTATGATATATGCCTTTTAATACTTTTGGTTTTAAGTGGCGCCATTATAGGTTTTCATATAATTCGCCAGTTTCGCAGGCAGCATATACTGATACAAAACCTTGATATTGCAGAAAAAAAAGCTACTGTAGCTGCCCAGACAAAAGAAAATTTCCTTGCTAATATGAGCCATGAGATACGTACCCCCTTAAGCGGTATTTTAGGCTTTACTAATTTGTTGCAAAAAAGGCCTTTAGACGCTACATCCGCTGAATTTGTTACTTCAATTCAGCAATCAGGAGAAAACCTGATGACTATTATAAACGATATACTGGACCTTTCTAAAATTGAAGCGGGAATGATGCGCATTACACCCGCAACATTCAGCATTAACGGATTGCTAAATTCGGTATCAACATTTTTTATAGAACGGGCAAAAGAAAAAAAACTCGACGTTTCCTGTACTGTTGCAGCGTCAATTCCGGATACACTTATGGGTGACGCAACAAGGCTCACGCAAATTTTGGTAAACCTTATTGGCAATGCTATCAAATTTACGCACGAGGGCAGCATACGTATAGAAGTGTATTGCAAAGAAATTTCAGAAAGTCAGGTTGTTGTTGGTTTTAAAGTATCAGACACCGGTATAGGCATTGACAAAGGAAAGCTCAGCGAAATTTTTGAACGCTTTAATCAGGGAGAAGATTCTACTACCCGGAATTATGGCGGAACCGGGCTAGGTTTATCTATTGTAAAAAACCTGATACTGTTACAAAAAGGGAATATTGAGGTTACAAGTGAACAGGGAAAAGGTACTTCGTTTCATTTTTACATTCCCTATGGCATAGCAACAGAACAGCTTCTTCCGCCGCTGGCAATAGATACCAATTATTTTAAAGACAAATCAGATATTGCGCTGCGTGTGCTTGTAGTAGATGACAATACTATCAACCAGAGTTTGATGAAACATTTACTGTTGCAATGGAATATCGATTTTAATATAGCACATAATGGGCTTGAAGCTGTAGAATACCTGAAGACCCAAAAGTGTGACCTTGTGCTTATGGATATCCAGATGCCACAGATGGATGGGTACGAAGCCACTCGGAAAATCAGGGAAGAATTACAATTAGATATTCCCATTATTGCCATGACTGCACATGCCTTAGCGGGAGAAAGAGAAAGATGCCTTAGCCGTGGCATGAATGAGTATATATCTAAACCAATAAAAGAGGAAGAACTTTTTAAACTGATCTCTCATTTTGGAATACATGACACAGGCCCTAAGGAAGCCAAAGCAGTAGAAATTGAAACTACTTTTAAATTTATCGACCTTACTTATATGCGGGCTGTAAGCGGTGGCGACAAAACTTTTGAGCAAACCATTACAAAGCAATTTATTGATACCATGCCCCTTCATTTGCAGCAGCTATCGTTAGCTTATAAAACTGAGGACTTAACTACCGTAAAGCTACGTGCCCACGATTTGAAATCGAGTATTGCAATTATGGGATTATTGCCCCTTTTAGAACAAAAACTCACTATGCTCGAAATGATTGTACAAAAAGATGATGCAGGAGAGCAAGCCTTAAAAGATGTGCAGGATATAATTACCTCATCTATAATTGAGGCTAATGCATTTTTAAAATCGTTGCAGGAGTAAATTGCGTTGTCGCGATTTAACAATATTAATAATCTAAAACCGCTATTACTATGGAAAACCAGGGTGCCTCTGTTGTTATATCCCACCATATCCTGGAAGGGAAGTACCGTGAGTATGAAAAGTGGCTGGACGAAATTGTGCCCATGACCAAACAATCTCAGGGCTTTATAGATTTGCAGGTAGTGCGGCCTATCACTGATTTAACGTTTGTATATACTGTTATTATCAGGTTTGATACGATTACGAATTTAAAAAACTGGATGGAATCTGACAACAGGAAAAGGCTGATTGAAAAAGTAAATCCGCTATTCAGGAAAAATGACAACTATCAAATAAAATCCGGATTGGATTTTCTGTTCAATTCTGATAAAGAGGGCAATAAGGTACCCGTTCGCTGGAAACAATTTCTTGTAACCTGGTCGGCTATTTACCCGTTGTCGTTATTTATGCCCATGCTGGTATTTCCGATTTTAAGGCAACTACACATCCCCAAAAATCATTATTTAGATGCACTTATAAGTTCATGCATCATTGTTTTTTTAATGGTATTTGTAGTAATGCCCAATTACACAAAACTCATAAAAAAATGGCTTTACAGATAGATATGTAACGTCAGGAATATAAAACGGTATAAACAAGAGCGCCACTTCAAAAATTGCAGTGGCGCTCTTGTTTATAGCAATGAAACCAGTAGGTTTTAACTGTTTTAAATTGGTTTATTAGCTGACTTTCAAAATTAGTTATGTGCTGCTTTAATGTAACCAACGAGTGGTTTTGCCTGTTTAACGATTACCGTGTGTAAACGGCCACGATCATTAATAGCTTTACAGTAATAAAACAAACCACATATAACCAACCGTTAAAAAATACCATCATGAAAAACGAAACATTAAGCTTTAAATATGAGCTGGAAAAAAAAGAACCACGCACCATGTTCTTCCTTTCTTCTTACCTTTATTAGGTAATTATGCTTTAAGCATCCCTGCTTTGTTACTGTCTGTTTGCGGCCTGCTTATTTCACATCAGTCATATAAACTATAAAAACAATTATAATGCTACAAGAAAATACTGTTGCACCAGACTTTACACTGTTTGCAACGCCCGACCAAAAAATTACATTATCAGAATTTAAAGGAAAAAATGTAATCCTTGCCTTTTATCCGGCAGACTGGAGCCCGGTATGCAGTGACCAGATGGCATTATACAATGAAATGCTGAAATATTTCAGAAAATATGATGCCGAGATATTTGGCATATCTGTAGACAGCAAGTGGTGCCACATGGCCTTTTCGCAATCCAGGAATCTGCATTTTCCGTTACTGGCCGATTTTGAAGCTAAAGGAGAAATTGCTAAAAAATATGGGGTTTACAACGAAGAAGAAGGCGAATGTAAGCGTGCATTGTTTGTTATTGATAAAGAGGGGCGTATAGCATGGAGCTATGTATCGCCCACGGCTGTTAACCCCGGTGCCGACGGCATATTAGAAGCATTAGAAACACTTAAAACAAAATAATTATGTCACTAAAACCAGCAATCAGTACTACAGACCACAGCCAGGGAAATCCGGGCGCCGATTTAGTAATTGTAGAGTATGGCGATTATCAGTGCCCGTACTGTGGGGCAGCTTATCCCCTACTTAAACAAATGATGGATAAATATGGAACCCAGATAAAATTTGTTTTCAGAAATTTTCCGCTATCTGAAATGCATCGTTATGCACGACCGGCAGCTATAGCAGCCGAAGCAGCGGCCCTGCAGGGAAAATTTTGGGAAATGCACGATGCCATTTTTGAAAATCAGCAATATCTTAATGAAAGCTTCCTGGTAGCATTAGCAGAGAAATTACAACTGAATATGAGCAAGTTTAATACAGATATCAAAACTGCGGAGTTAGCAAACAAGGTTGACTCCGACTTTGAAAGTGGTGTTTTAAGCGGTGTAAACGGTACTCCATCTTTTTTTATCAATGGTAAAAAATTTGATGGCGGTGCAGAGAATCTACTTCAGCTGCTTGAAGAAAACGCCCAATAATAAAGAAATCACTTCATATAAAATTTAGATCAAAAACAATTAAAAAATCAAAACCAATGAGTACACTTAAATTAAAAGACGGAACAGAAATTTTTTACAAAGATTTTGGTACAGGACAGCCTATTATGTTTCACCACGGATGGCCGTTATCTTCTGATGACTGGGATGCGCAGCTAATGTTCTTTTTAAAAAATGGTTACAGGGTAATTGCCCATGACCGAAGAGGACACGGACGTTCCGGCCAGACAACAACAGGAAACGAGATGGAAACGTATGCATCGGACGTTGCCGAACTGACCGAATATTTAGACCTGAAAAATGCCATACACATAGGGCATTCAACCGGAGGCGGAGAAGTAATTCGGTACGTAAATAAGTATGGCAAAGACCGTGTTGCAAAAGCTGTTTTAATAAGTGCGGTTCCTCCGGTAATGGTAAAAAGTGAGGCTAATCCGGATGGAGTGCCTATAGAAGTTTTTGACGATATAAGGAATCAGACCCTTAATAACAGGCAGCAGTTTTATATTGACCTTACTGTTCCCTTTTATGGCTATAACAGAGAGGGCGCCGAGGTTAAAGAAGGTATACAAAGAAACTGGTGGAGACAGGGAATGATGGGCAGCATACTGGCACATTATGAATGTGTAAAAGCGTTTTCTGAAACAGACTTTACAGAAGACTTAAAAGCCGTTGATATTCCGGTTTTAGTACTGCACGGAGAAGACGACCAGATTGTGCCTTA